>Ga0207117_1054_pt1 | contig 21124 bp, 25 predicted proteins | sample Alteio_BWMinHeat_45_FD_153502 | JGI IMG/M metagenome (GOLD analysis project Ga0207117, IMG submission 153502) | Enriched cells from forest soil in Barre Woods Harvard Forest LTER site, Petersham, Massachusetts, United States -... | ecosystem: Environmental > Terrestrial > Soil > Temperate forest >...
TGTTACCGGAGGCATCGGAAACTACACCTATTCTTGGGCAGGAGCATGCCATGGATTTGGCCAAAACTGTTTTAACACCTTCCCACAAGCAAGCAACTACATCACTTTCTTAGTTGTTACTTCGGGAGACCAAACAGCAGCTACTTCTTGTCAGGTAAATGTAAATCAATCAGGACAATCAACGGGTCAAGGGTTTATGACCGGAGGCGGAAGCATATTTACTCAAACTGGCGTAAGGGTTACCCATGGATTCCATCTTAACTGTAATCCATCAACTGGCTCAAATAACCTTGAAGTTAACTGGGCAGGCAATAATTTCCATTTAGAAAATCTTGCCTCGGCTAGCTGCACCGAAAATCCTGCGATTAATCAAGGACATCCAAAATCTGCAAGCTTTAATACCTACATGGGAAGTGGAACGGGAAGACTTAACGGTATGTCAGGATTTAGCGCCATGTGGACACTCACCGATGCTGGAGAACCTGGCAACAATGACACTATGTCCATTACCATTAAAGATCCTAGTGGTCATATAGTGTTAATGGCATCCGGCAAACTTGATTCTGGAAATCAGCAAGCACATTAAAGAAAATTATTTCTTGTTGTGATTAAACAAAAAACACCGAACACTGGTGTTTTTTGTTTAAAAATATTGTGGACCCACGGGGAATCCGCTTCGCTAAAACCCGTCGCTTCGCTCCTTCAAAACCCGCGGTTTTGAATAATTTCCTACACGGAGGGGACACCAAGTGTCCCCTCCGACCCACCCCTCGGGTTCGATTTCCCGCAGCTCTGTGGACCCACGGGGAATCGAACCCCGCCCTCATCCATGCCATGGATGCGTAATGCCGATTTACTATGGGCCCAATCTGGTTAAGCCACAGCTTCTTTCATAGCTAGTATAAACCAATTAAGTGCAATACTTCCCAAAACAATAAATATTAAAATAGCCAAGGGAATGTTCTGGTTAGCCAGGTCGCCATTAAGCAAGGCGCGGGAGGCATCTACAGCATATCGAAATGGATCAATAACAGAAACATTCTGTAGGATCTTGGGAGCAAAGGAAATAGGCAGCATCACTCCGGCCAACAAAAACAACGGTAAAGTAAAAAAATTAGTTATAGCTGCCAACGTGCCTTCATCTTTTACAATTAGGGCAATAGTAAATGAAAGTGATGCCATGGTAATGCCCATAATCATCATAATTACTAGGACAATAAGTAATCCTAAAATGTTTAACGATAACCCAAAAAATAAAACTGCCACCAGTAACAAAATAATACTTTGAGTAATCATTACTACGGGTGTGCGGATAATCAATCCAAGTACAATGGCTAAGCGGCTAACCGGAGTAACGCGAATTCTCTCAATAAAACCAGTACGCAGCTGGTCAATTAAGCCAAAACCAGCAAATGAAGCCCCAAAGAGCACATTCATCATTAAAAGGCCCGGAGCGAAAAACTGGATGGCATTAGTTGAAGGAAACCCAGGCGCAGATTTGATCCCGTCTAAAAATGGTGAAAAAAGCACCAAATATACAATAGGCTGGAATAACCCAAAAAACAGCCACAATGGGTTGCGAACCTGTATAAGTAATTCATTTTTACCAATTAAATAAGTATCAGTGAGTAATTTTTTAAATTGGTTCACCCCGTTAGAAGTTTGGTTGCTCATATTATTTAATAGTATATATAAAATTTTAACCCGTTGAGTTTTTTGCTGTTACCTAAACTTCTAACGGGGTTGGTATTATTCAATGTCGCGCAGAGCGCGGCCAGTTAACTTTAAAAATACGTCGTTAAGGGTAATTTTTCCTGATTCATCAAGGTCCAAAGATACTTTACGTTTTAATTCGTCAGGAGTTCCAATAGCCACCACCTTTCCATAATCAACAATAGCAACACGGCTACACAAAGCTTCTGCTTCTTCTAAATAATGAGTGGTAACAAAAATAGTTGTCCCTGCGTTTTGGAGCTTTTTTACCTGTTCCCAAACATGCGCGCGGTTTTGTGGATCAAGGCCGGTGCTGGGTTCATCTAAAAACAGTACTTTAGGGCGGTGCACAATTCCACTGGCCAAATCAAAGAGTCTTCGCTGGCCACCCGAATAGGTTACGGTTTTTCTATCAGCAAACGATTCTATTCCAAGAAGTTCTATTACTTCTTTGACGCGCCTTGGCGCAACCGTGGCATTTATTCCATAAAGCCCGGCTTGTAATGTAAGATTTTCCCGGCCCGTTGATCCTCGTTGCATTCCCCCTACCTGACTAACGTAGCCAATTTCTTTTCGGATGTTTCCAGAACCCTCTTTTAAGTAATGACCAGCAATAGAAGCACTTCCGCTGGTTGGCTGTAACAATGTGCACAGCATTCGCATGGTAGTAGTTTTGCCGGCGCCATTAGGGCCCAATAATCCAAATATTTCGCCTTCTTGTACGTTAAACGTAATACCCCGAACAGCCTCAACCGCGGTTTTTTTATCTTTTCCTTTACCTGGAAAGTTTTTTCGCAGGTCTGTTATTTCAATAATATTAGCCATGACATTTAATCTAGCACAATAATAAAAAAATTAAAATATGGTTAAGTGTTTAGGAAAATAAAAGCCCTGTTCACCTTTCGGTTACTTGGGGCCTTGCTTTATCCGAATTCTTCACAATAGCAAGTATCGAACCCGCCACACTTGCGACAGAAATAGGGTGAAGCGATGTAACGATTATTGAGACGAATGTCCCTAAAGCAGACACGACTGAAGCAGGCGAACTTTTCCGTAGGAACAAGGTTCGCAAGCCACACTCTTCCGTAAGTGCGGTGCCTGCAAACTGAGCAGATCGTCAGTTCTTCTTCGTTTCTTAACTGCTCGATCTCGGCATTTGTCATCCCTCTTCGAAAACGTGCCATGGATAGCTCCTTGAAAGTGCGGCTCAAACCGCATCTTCCCAAGGAACTTCCTTGGAGCCTAAGTTGCGGTTCGTTCACGGGAAACATAAGGTTTAGGCAATCATAGAATGCCTCCTTTCGGTTAGTGGTTGATGTCAATGTAACTAATAATACTATATCATAATTATCATATCTGTAAATAGCTCGGGTTCCATTTTCTATATATATCAAATTATTTACAAAATTGTTGTTTTTGTGTATTATGGATTTCAAGCCCCTATAGCTCAATTGGCAGAGCAGTTGCCTTTTAAGCAATTGGTTGCAGGTTCGAGTCCTGCTGGGGGCACCAAACTATTTACACTTTATCGTAATTATGGTAAGGTGTTTTTAGTTCCCAAATAGCAATTTTCCCACGGGAGGTAAATATGCAAGCAAGCGAGACGGCGATTCTGCAACCAACAGGTGCAGAATTAGAGGTGATGGCGGTGCTTTGGGAAATCTCTGCCCACGAAGCATTGAAGCTATCCCAAATTCATCAACGCATCCAACAGCGTCGGAAAGAGTACAAAGAGCCATTGCCAGCTCTCACTACAATTTCTTCAACCTTGCGCAGGATGGTAACCAAGGGATTGCTCACTGAAGTCAGGTTGCAGAATGGTCAGGTGACAAAAGTGCTGCAATCTGAAAGCCGAAGCACTTTGTTTCCCATCAAATCTCCGCAGACGGCTTATCAGGCGGCGTGTAAGCCAGGGGAAGCGATGTCGCACCTGTTCCGTATCTTGGTTAACTCTTACCCAACAAACCAACGCTACACAGCACTGCTTGATGTAGCCGAAGTGTTGGGTCTTGACCAAGACGCCATCCGCAAAATCGAGAAAATGCTACCAAAAGTCTAATCGACTCATTCAACCGCATGGTTTGCCCAGCGGTTTTTTATTTCACAAAAACTAATAACAAGTTCTGACGGTATCTAAAGTGGAGAGTATTTATCTGTTGACTCCTAGATATTAATGTTATATAAAAAGACCTGTGTTTCCCCCATCTAGGATTGTTTTTTGACAACAGAAAGGATTGCCATGCCTCCTATCTACTGCATCATGTTCACTTTTTCCCTCAACGACGATGTCCGAGATTTACTATTTGAGACGGCATACCTGATGCTCAAGAGCGGCATCAAAAAAAAGAAAGTGCGTTCTAACTTCTGTGAAGGAATCATTACCAATCTTAAGCCCATTGCCGCGTTCGGCACCGCCGGTATCCAATTTAAGGCGCAACTGGAAACCGAAAAAGGTGACCTCGAGGTCTCATACATGGTTCGCCCCCAAGATTTGTTTGCCCTAGAGACAGAAGGTGCCGAATATGGAGCCTGGTTGTCTCCTGATCAGATAGATAACCCTCCAGAGGATTTAGAAAAAAGAATGCGCCCAAACCCAATCCGTCGCTTGGCCAAGAAGCATTTGGAAAACTAACAATTTCCTGTCGAACATCCTCAACAATACCGGTTTCTCGTGAGCCGGTTTTTTATTTTACAAAACTTATTTTACATACTTCCATTTTCACTATTTCCCAATCTATCGTTTTGAATGTTAGAGGGAAGCAAAATTGACACTATACACTAAATAATGTATAGTGTTTTTAGTTCGTTCTTTCCCAACCCATAAATGCTACTCGAGAGTAGCAGGAGAAATCTATGTCCTGGTGGTGGATAAGGCTTAGATCTCATGGCCAAGGCGGAGGAAGTAACGAGGGCATAATTAGTGTTAAAGCACCATCCCTCCTTACTGCTGCTCAGAAGATGGTAGAAGAGGTTGAGCGGCTAAATGATCATCCAGAAGAGGTGGATGATAGGTTTTTCCAACTCAAGGGAGCAATATATGGACCTTATAACAGAAAAAGGAAAGACTATAATTACCGAAGTTACATTGGAGGTCTATACAAGCGTAAAATTGTTGCTGAGGGTATCGGAGTAGTCATTGATGTGCCTGAAGAGGTGCTCTATTGGAACAATGCCATCGCAGTGAAAATAGCTAGAGAAATATGCGAAAGTCGACAGTTCTCTAATCTTCCCATCTTAGCCGATGCCCTTGAGGACGGTGGTTCGCAAAATCAAGCCATCCTTGGCCACTTGCGGAATCCCCCGAGGAGTCATAACTGCTATTGTTATTTCGCAAGACTCATCGTCCTTGCTTATAATTATTACGAATCCCAGAAGAATAAACAAGCAACCACCTGATGGTTGTTTTGCGCAAATCGTCGAATACCGTACGGCTTTGTTTCGTACGGTTTTTTATTCCATAAAACAAATTCTAATATTATACAATCTTCCTTTCAGTGAAAGAAAATAGTCGCTTTCTGGGTGATTTTTTGGTAGAATAAAAGCATGAAACCAAGTTTTATTGATCATATTGTGTTAATCGTAAAGGATGTTGAAATCACTGCAAATTTTTACAACACATTTTTAGGTGAGCCAGTCCAAAAAGATAAGGAGCAAATAGCTTGGAAAATCGGCAAAACAAAATTGTTTTTTGGCCTGCCTTATAAAAATTATGTGCTTGGCGATAAAGACAGCTATTCTCTTAATCATTTAGCATTTGGCGTAAGAAGCATTGAAGAACTAAAACAATTTGAGAAAATCCTCAATGATGCAAGGATAGCAAATAAGGGAATCAGATTAGATAAATATGGCAAAAGAGAATACGTATCCTTTGATGACCCTGATGGATATAGGATAGAATTTTATCACAGACCATTAGAAGAAAAATAATTAATTTCCTTTTTATTATTTTGTGCTAAGAAATTTAGCCCATTAACAAAAGGGGAAAGAATTATGGCAGAAACGTTGGGCCAACCAGGAGAAAGGCCAAGCATTGAACAGGCAGAAACAACAGAAAAAAGAATGGAAACCTTGAAAGAAAAGGGCATTGTTTCATTTACGATTAAGCTAACTCCAGAACAAATCAATAGTATTAAAGAGGTTAAAATTGAAAAGGAACTTGACCAATTTAATTACTACGGACCAGTCAATGAAAAGTTAGTCGAGAAACTGACCATCCACCTTAGTCAATTGGAAGGCAACACAGAAGAGGTGATACGAACTGTTTCTAAAATTATTACCAAAGTTGCCGAAAACACACAAAAGGAATTTAGACAGGAATCAACGTGGGTTATGGTAAGAGTATTTTTACTAAATCAGGAATTTGAAATTCCTAGATGGCACCAAGATGGTCGCTATGTGACATCTAATTATCAAGATAATGATGGACACAAAAAAACTGGCAAACTGGTCTTTACCGTCAAAGGCGCACCTACTCGCTTTGCTGAAATTACCGATCAGGGAAAATGGGATAAACTTAAAAAAGAGGAGCAAATCAATACTAAAACGAACTACCCTCATAATCGCCAAACATACCACCAAGAGGATATGCGAATAAGAAAAGAGTTTGTAACAACGGTAAATGAAACTGAACCGATTAGCAAAGACCAAGCTGTATTGTATCGTGTTGGAGGCAGTGATGCTAAAGCACATTCAGAACCACCAATGAATGAGCCAAGGATATTTATGTCTGTGGTACCTGGCTCAACTGAAGACATTGAGAAATTCAGGGAACGCTATGAGAAATAAATACCAAACATGTAAACAAGAAACAGCCCTGACTACTAAAAGAGGTTTAGGGTTTTTTATTTGCTAATTTCCAAACTTTGTGTAAGATGTAATTGGCACACAAGACGGCCAATCTTTATTCCACTCATGTAGGCCAAGAAAGGAGGATTCTATGACCCCCATGACTCGAGAACAGTTCATTCAAGAGATCAATCAAGGGAGGTTAGAACAACTTCTTTTAGATGTAAATCTTCTCAAAATCTCCAAGCCAGAAAGACTCCGTTCACTTATGAGTGAACTCAACCTATGGGTCATCGAAGATTGGGGGAAGGCAGGAATTTCAGAGGGAGCCAAAAGAGAAATGATTGCTATTCTTCGTGGATAGTATTTTTCTATCACACAGTCCCTATCACTACGGTCGTAGGGCTTTTTTATTCCACCACGGTATTATTTCAAAACCGTATACTTCTGCAACTCCTCCCACCCCCTCAGTTCCTCAACAACCTGGTTCCACTGGAGTCGTGAGTGGGGCACAAGGATTTTGAAACAGAAAATCACTCTTTAATTGGGAGTGGTTTTTTGGTATGATAAAACCATGAAAAAGATTTCAACTTTGACTGGTATTATGATTATCCTTGCCGTGGCGATCATTGCTCTCGGTGGAGTTTTTGCGTATGAGTATTTTGGAACAAAAACACCAATGATTGTTCAATCACCAGGACGATCTTGCATACCTGCAGGGGGAAGGTATGCCGCCCCTCTAACTGCTGCCGATTTATGTTGCAGCGGATTAGTTGAGCAACCGACTGACAATGGCAGTGGAAGTTATAGTGGAACTGTAGGTATATGTGTACAACCGCCCAAACCTATTACCAATAAAACTGCTGCTTGGAAAACATACACTAATAATCAATACGGGTTTTCATTCCAATATCCTTCCGGGATATATATAAAAGTAATAAACAATAAGAACTGGCTCTATGCGGATAATAACAGTTTTGTTACAGTGTTTGTTGAAGAAAATCCCATAGTAGATAATTCTCTATGGCCAAATGGTGGACTTTATCCTGGTTCAAAATCAGATTATTTCAGCGTAGTTGTTAACAAGGGAGGAGATTTAGGTCTTGGAAGTATTGCTTCATCCTTTGATTTGGGGGAAATTCATGGATGGTATGAACCCTCTGTAGAAAATTGGATTGGCTTTCAGTCAAAAGATGGGTTATATAACTTTGAAATAAATACTGCCGAAGATCCTCATTTGCAGACTACGACAACATACAAAATGCTTTCCACCTTTAAATTTATAAAATAATTTTTTATTTCAAAACCATATACTCTCGCAACTCCTTCCAGAGAACCAGTTCTTCAATCACCTGGTTCCACTGGAGTCGTGAGTGGGGGTACGAGGATTCCCAAGAATCGCCAAGCAGGCGATTTTTTGGTATAATCCAGTAAGTTAACAATTAATTCCCTTTTTACTAATTTGTGCTAAATTATATTTAGTCCACTGCCAATCAAAAGGGAGAAAACTATGTCAAGAAATATTGAATCACAAGCAGGTTCTGAAGATGAATCTCAAGAGAGTAAAGAAAATCTCACTTCTACAATTAATGTTTATGCTATTGAGACCACGAAGACAGAAGAAAATTTTGTTTCCAAGCAGGGGTTTGGTCATACTGAAAAATTAAAATCGCCGCAAAGAAGTGTTTCATATCATTGGGAAGGGAAACTTCATAATCAAACAGAGGACTATGTAGGAAGTTCTGGCGGAAGGGATAGTATAGAAGATTTAGCTGAAAACTTTTCAGATAATTATATGACACATCAAAATCCTAAACTGAAAAATGAGGGCAAGCCTTCCTATGGTTTTAGTTTTACTCCACCGCAAGAAGCCGAAAAGCAGTATTCTGGTGGGAAAACAGTTAGAGTGAGAGGTTTAAGTGGTGAAGAACAGGAAAGATTTTTAGAAGCTTTTAAGAAAGCGAACAAAAAGGCTGTAGAGAGAAAATAAATTGCGAAACCCCCACTGAAAAATATGGAGTTTTTTGTTCCAAAATAATAGTGAGCTAGGGGATAGAGTAATTTTGAAAAAACGGGTTTGGGTGTAAAATTCAAAATCCAAATAGATATTTTCCACGAAAGGGGATTGACCCTGTGGAGTTATTCCTATTAAACTATGAGAAACTTTTGAATTGTGCCACAATCATTTCAAAGCTATATACTCCTGCAACTCTTTCCAAAGATGTAACTCCTCAATCACCCGGTTCCACAGGAGTCGTGAGTGAGGCACACACTAGTGCTAAGTCAACTGACCGAGTGGGTCTAGTGAATTAGCCGCTCAAAATCATCCTTTATTTCAGGGTGATTTTTTGGTAGGATGAACCAATATGAAAAATCAAAAGACATTTTTAATTTTAATAGGAGTTATCATTGTTATTTTAGGTTTGGCTGGCTACTTGTTATATCAGCAATATGGCAAAACTAGTAACCAAACCGATAATAGTCAAAGTAGTAATTGGAACACTTACAGTGATCAGTATGGTTTTTCTTTTGATTATCCATCTTCCCTAAAACCTGATAATCAAGGGGAAAATGAGGCGCAAAAACAACTAGACGCAGGCCAACAAATTTCAGGTACCGTAACTCCTTCGTATGAAACAGTTTACTTTAGAGATTCTACTAATAAGGCAAAATTTCAGGTAGACGTATTTCACGTAACTGATAAGACTTTGACTGTTAACAATTACCAGAGTTATTTTTATACTTCCGGAACATGTGATTTAAGATACCTGGACGCAAAACCATCTGTTACAGTTATGCAGCAAAATAATTTATCCTTTGTGCAAGTCGATGCAACCGTAGGTGGTCAGCCTCGAAGTTGCTTTTACCTGAAAAACAATGTCAATAATCTCATTGCAATTAGTATGCTCGCACCCGATAACCAATCTGACTATAACAACACAAAACAAATAATACAGAGAATGTTATCTACTTTTAAATTTGCCACCACGACAAACGTACCCTTAGGTGGATTTCACTGCAATGCCTACACAAATTTTTCTGATGTGGCAAATTATCTAAAGAAAAATAATGTACAAATCCCTGTTTTACTTCCTACGCAATTACCAGAAAGCTATACAAATCTTCCTCCGTCAGCCGGGAGGCTATATTTGAGTTATGGGGTCAGCGATATTGGTGACTATTCAGTAGCTATGTCTTTGGGTTTCAATGTCCCTAATTATGATTGCCAAGCAGCTGACTCTAATGCGATGGGTGTATTTATGGCTAATGGGAGTACTCTAGGCATACCACAGTATTTTGAAGATGGAGAGAAGATAACTTTAGCAAGGGGCATTCAAGGTTATTATTCTGAAACAGGAAGAAATCCTGATGCGAATATAAATTGGATGTACAAAGGTATTTATTATCAAGCCATTAGTTTGCACATGAGTAAAGCCGAAGCTATTACTACCGTAAATTCGGCAATTAATAATGCTCAATAATTCTAGCTTATGAAAAGTCAAAGAATAATCCTAATAACAATATTAGTCGTAATTCTCATTGCTATATTGGTCATAGTTAGTTATTTTGGATACAAGCAATATTCTGCTCCAAAAGAACAGCAGCAGATCCAACAAAACCTAACAACCAACCAGCAACCTACCCAAACGAGCATAAATAATACCTCAAGCCAGACATATGTACCACTTCTAGGATTTAATTTCTTGCTACCTAGCGGATGGCAGGCAAAATCAATCAATAGTTCTGGGTCTGCGGCGATAGTAGTTGATTCTACTAATACTCAATTTACGATGAGCATGCAGATAGTAAAAAGTTACCAAGATTTTGGATCTGGCAAATACAATATCACACCAATCCAAACTGGCGGAAGTATTTGGAATGAAGTGGCAACAGCTAGTATTATTCCGATTGGTATTGATCTCTATGGTCACAGCGTCGGACCATATTATAATTTCGTTGCAGATTTTGGAGATAGCAAAGTTCCGACGGGCGACTATGACCAAATTTTTAGTATGGTTAAAAACGCAAGCCCGTTCATTGGTTATGGGAATTACCAATTTGAGGAATTTGCTCAACCGAATCAAGATTGGATGTATAATTTTTCTATTATCGAGGCAGCTGATGGTCATGGCATACCCGCAACCCTTAATATTGATGGATTTCAAACTCAAATAAGGATAGTTGGTCATATGGGTGGGAATAATGGAAACACTGAGTTTATTTTTGATTCTTATGGTCCTGATAATACGACTGGTCAACAGTTTAAAAAGGGCGATATACTATTTTTATTCACGCCCGTAATTAATGACGATCTTTCAATTCAGTGGGAAAAATTACAGCCGAATCTGAAAACCAGCAGAGGGGGGGCCATATTCAAGAAGGTACCAAACTAGGGCGACCCAGTCATTTCGATTACTATTGCGGGCACACATCAGTGCTAAGTCCATTGACCGAGTGGATCGGTTGAATTAGCCACTCAAAATCACCCTTTAATTTGGGTGGTTTTTTGTTAACTTAGCTTAGAACTGATATTTATGGTAAAATGAAAAATATGAACTGGAACTTTCTTATCATTTTTCTTGCCGAATACCTCATTTTCATCATGATGGCAGTCGCCGGAGTATTCTTTTTATTACAACCCATGAAGGTAAAGAAAAAGATGTTGGTGACCGCCGTCGCTATTGGACTCGTTGCCTATGTCCTTGAACAGTTAGTATCGAGTTTGTATTACAATCCCCGGCCTTTTGTCATAGATCATATTAAACCTCTTTTTAATTATGTTGCCGATAATGGGTTTCCGTCTGATCATACGGCGCTCGCTGGAGTCATTGCCACTATTGTTTGGTTTTACAATCGCAAGCTCGGACTTATCCTGGGGATCTGTACTATCCTTATCGGAGTGGCTCGGGTGCTGGCAGGCGTACATCATGTTATTGACATCATTGCCAGCGTTTCTATCGTACTAATTACAGCTGCTGCGTATATAGTTATTGCAAAGCGTATTAAATTCTTAACTCCCAACCAATGAAATAATGGCTAAGGGAAATCTGTAATATTATTATGGGTGACCAATCGGAGCAAAAAGATGAAGAACTTGCCTCGCTAATTCAGTCCGGAAGGACTGAATTTTTTAGCATACTGATGGGAAGATATGAAACAAAGATCCTCCGATATGCTTCTAAATTTCTCTACAACCCAGAAGACGCAAAGGACGCCGTCCAGGATATTTTTACCAAGGCCTACATGAATATCAAAAGCTTTGATGTCAGGCGTAAGTTTTCTCCATGGTTGTATCGGCTCGCTCACAATGAACTCATTAACCTGTTAGACAGGCGGCGCATTAGAACTTTTGTCCCGCTGCCCGACTTAGACATTTTCCTGCCAAATTTTACCAGGAATAATGTTGCAGAGCATATCGACAGGCAAGAATACCAGAAAATCATTGATGCATGTTTGGATAAACTTGAGTTAAAATACAAAGAACCCGTCATTCTTTTTTACCTTGAAGAATTGAGCTACAAAGAAATATCCCAAGTCATGCAGATACCAGTTTCTACGGTCGGAATAAGAATCAACCGCGCCAAGAAGCTTATGAAAACTATTTTTGATAAACAAGGATACAACCATGGAAAATAATAACCAACAAAATCCAATCACCCAGAAGGTAGCCCAAGAGATTGAAAAGGGCAAAGTGAAAATGAAGCCCAGATCATATTTTATATTCAGGGGTATTTTGCTTTCTGCCGGATCAGTGGTAGTTCTTTTGTTTATCGTCTACCTGGTGAGCTTTATTATATTTTCTCTGCGTACTAGCGGCCTCATATTCCTTCCCGGCGGATTTTCGAGCATCGGAATTTTATTTGGGGCATTGCCATGGCTATTGATCGGTTTAGCCGCTTTTCTCGTAGTTATCCTGGAAGCCTTTGCCGAACGATTTGAGTTTATCCACCAAAGGCCTCTGGTTTATTCGTTATTCGTTATCATTGCAGTCGTGCTTATTGGAGGCTTTCTTATCGGAAATACCCCGTTGCACAATCTGTTACTTTACAGTGAGCAGGAAGGCCATTTACCGTTCCTGGGGCCACTATACCACAGTTTCGACTCCCAAAACGTGCATAATGGTATTGTGACTCAAATCGCTGCCAACGGCTTTACCATTCAGACTCCGGACACCCAAGTATTCAATGTTATTCTAACCTCTCCAACACAGAAGGATGATATTGGCGTCGGTGATACCATCATTATCGTTGGCCCGGTTAATGGCAATAATATCCGAGCTGATGAAATAAAAAAAGTTGAGGAAGATCACGATTTGTTTTTGTCCCACCGCCATCCGGATGGCCGGATGCAGCCTGAAAATGATGGCAATGAGCATGAAATAAAATAATCTGCAATCTGTAATAACAGTTAGAGGGTTGGTGAAACTATGGCCAACTTTCTGACAGCATCTATGTTATGAGCATAGATGCTGGGTAGAAAGGTCGAGGCAATACTACATAATTTTTCAAATAACAACATGAATAATAAGGCAGTATATATTATCGCAGGTGCGGCGCTTCTGCTTGGAAGCGTGGGGTCTATCGCTATTCAGGCATACGCCCAAAACAGCACCCCGACCACGACCCCTGTCGTGCAAACCCAGAACTCGACTCAAAATCAGGCCACGGTCAACGATCCCAAGGATCTTCCAGGATCAGACACCGATAACGTCCAGGATAACAACCAACAAAGCCACAAGCCTCTTGGCGGGGACGGAGTAGTTTCCAGTGTTAATAGTTCCATGATCGTCATGAGCGAGGAATCTGACGAGGGATCAGTTTCATACACCGTCGATGCGAGCAAGGCTACTGTCACCAATAACGGCGTATCAGCCCAGCTTTCAGACATCAAAGTAGGCGATAAAATCTTCGTCGAAGGACCGGTTACCGGCACAACGGTAGCGGCCACTTCTATCTCTCTTGGTCACCCAAATTTCAAGGGACACGAAGACGGAACCAACGATGGGGAAACAAACGATGACAGAGGAACTTCTTCTTCAACATCGTCAAATTAACTGAAGCGAGATTAAAACCACGAGCAACCCTCGTGGTTTTTCTCAATTTACATAATAAATGCTACAATGAATTTATGAATATATTACAAAAATCACAATCGAAAGTTAGTGAGTTTGGTTCGCAAATTTTAAATAAGGTTCCAGAAGTTACTATTTTTTTCTGGATTATTAAAGTGCTATGCACGACGGTTGGTGAAACCGCCGCTGATTTTTTAAATGGCACTCTTAACTTTGGATTGACCGGAACATCGATCGTAATGGGGATATTACTTGCTGTCGTTTTGTTTTTTCAATTCAGAGCAAAGAAGTATGTCCCCGGATTGTACTGGTTGGCGGTTGTACTTTTGAGTATTGTTGGTACACTTATTACCGACAATCTAACCGATAACTTAGGAGTTCCTCTTGAGACTACTACTATTATCTTTGGTATTGCTCTTATTGTGGTATTTCTTGTCTGGTGGATAGTTGAGAAAACGCTTTCGGTGCATTCAATTATCACCTTTCGCAGAGAGATATTTTACTGGCTGACAATTCTTTTTACCTTTGCCTTGGGAACCGCATCGGGTGATCTTGTATCGGAGAAATTTAATTTAGGATATTTAACAGCACTTCTTATCTTTGTCGGCGTTATCGCCATCATTACTATCGGACATTTTATTGCCAAAAATATGTTGCATAAAGAACATTGGCTCCAATCCAGCAACGCCGTGCTTGCTTTCTGGCTGGCATATATTATGACAAGGCCATTAGGAGCTTCCATTGGGGACTATCTCTCACAAGCCCGAACGGATGGCGGTCTTGGGTTGGGAACCACTACCACTAGTATTTTATTTCTGCTGGCTATTCTCGGCATCGTTATTTATCTTTCACTTACCAAGAAGGATGTTATAGCCAAAGAAGTACTGGAAGAAGATCTGAAAGAGCAGAAGTTATTAGGTTAGAAGTAGATTATTTATGTCTTTATAATATAATTAAAATACAAAACCTATGCAGAAAATACATCCGTTATTGTGGTTTAATGACGAGGCCGAAGAGGCAACAAGCTTTTACGCATCTATTTTCAAAGACTCTAAAATATTAGAAGTGAGTCGCTATGGCGATGCAGGACCTGGTCCAAAGGGAGAAGTAATGATGACTGTCTTTGAACTTCAGGGAGAAAAATTCATGGCATTAAATATGGGTCAGCCGCTCAAAAACCCATCTACAGCCGCCTTCTTTGTGGATTGTGATACCCAAGAGGAAGTAGACTACTTATGGGAAAAACTTTCCGAAGGCGGTAAAAAAGATCAATGTGGTTGGCTTCACGATAAGTTTGGCACATCGTGGAATATAGTACCCACAATCTTGGCTAAATTAATGAGTGATCCTGATCCCGTAAAATCACAAAGGGTATTTAAAGCTATGCTTGGTATGACCAAGCTTGATATTGCGGAATTGAAAAAGGCGTATGAGCAAGAATAAATAAAAATATTATTAAATAAAATTAAAACATATGAAAAAAAAGAATCCAGTGGTTCACTTTGAAATGGGCTACGATGATCGAGATCGTATGGTTAAGTTCTATTCTGGCGTGTTTGGTTGGGAGGCCAAAATGATGGGGCCAGATATGGGAGATTACGTAGTTGTCCAGACAACAGAAACCGACGCGGAAGGCATGATAAAAGCACCTGGTAATATTAATGGTGGTCTTTATAAAAAAACTGAAAATCCCCTTTCCCATGCGCCCTCGGTAGTTATTGCGGTGGAAGATATTAAGGCCTCTATGAAGGCAGTTGAAGAGGCTGGGGGCAAGATTTTAGGTTCAATGGACCAGTCAGGTAAGCACACCAATGAGGCGCAAGAAATTCCCGGTGTAGGACTTTGGATTTCTTTTCAAGACTCGGAAGGAAATCGGGTGAGTATGTTACAGCCCAAGGGAATGTAGTTTTGTTTAACCTCACTCATTCATTAAGGAACATCAATAAAAAATACGCCAGTGGGCGTATTTTTTGATTCTATAGTCCTTCTTTTTTTAATTGATCAAGAATTTTTCTTTGCTCTCTCGATATTTTTTTAGGAGTATTAATTAAAAGCTCTACATATAAGTTTCCCCTTCCATAACTTCCAAAATGCGGAATTCCCTTTCCGGAAATACGCAAGACTCTTCCTGATTCAGTCCCTTGAGGTATTTTAAGCAATATTTTTGTTCCTTCTAGGGTTGGTACCTCAATTTCATCTCCCAACACCGCCTGCGAGTATCCAATATACTCTGATACATACACATCATCTTCTTTTCTGGCAAAAATAGAATGTTTTTTAACTAAAATTTTGGCATACAAATCCCCTGCTTTGCCACTTTTTTTACCCGCATCTCCAGCTCCATCAATTCTAATTACCTGATTAGTATCAATTCCCGCAGGAATGCTTATTTCTATGACTTCCTGGCCCTTTAGCCTTCCTTCTCCCTTGCAAACATTACAAGCTTTTTCCGGTTTTGTTCCGTCTCCTTTACATTCAGGACACACGGCAAATGTAGTATATGACCCCAAAATAGTCCTTTTTACTTGCTGTACTTGGCCTTGCCCTCTACACATAACGCATTCTTGTATTTTGCTTCCTGGTTCGGCGCCATTGCCATGACATCTATGACAAACTAGCAATTTTTCCAGCGTAATTTTTCTTGAGGTTTGCCTAAGTGTCTCTTCCAAGGAAATCTCTATATCAACCTGAATATCTTTTCCTTTTTTAATATCTTTTTTTGATGTCCTTCTTCCACCTCCCCCAAAACTAAAGAAATTTTCAAATACGTCTCCCAAATCTTCAAAGTCAATATTTTGATTTTGGTTTTGCCATGCCCAATTAAAGTCCCAACTTTGCCCTTGTCCTGCGCCTCCGGCCATTTGTTCAAAGCCAGCGCCAAACTGATCGTATTGCTGACGTTTTTGCGTATCTGAAAGCACCTGATAAGCTTCGTTTATCTCTTTAAACTTTTTTTCATCACCTCCCTTGTCAGGGTGATACTTATGAGCCAACTTGTGGAAGGCTTTTTTTATCTCGTCTTGGGTAGCTTGCTTAGTTACACCAAGAATTTCATAATAGTCCATACGTTGACAGTTTTATATAATATGCTATAAATATATAAAGTAGATTAGTAGCCAATTTCACTCTACCAAGGAGATAGTCATGAAAATTTCGATTATCTTTTCAGAGCAACCTACGGCTAAGCCCCTTTGTTCTGGCATCTCATTCCATCAAAAGGCGTATCTTGAATGGTGGGACGCCCATAAGGTGGCCCAGGAACTGGATGACCGGCGCCAAGCAGGACATAAGGAGTATATTTCGCCCATTTATAAAGTTATAACGCTTGAGGTTGTTGAGTCATCAAGAGTGTCAACTCTATAACTGATTAAGGCCCGAGATTACATCAAGGGCTTTTCAATTACTTCTTTTCCTTATACTCCCCTTCGTCCGCCTGTGGCTTTTCGCCATCATTTTTCTTTGCCTCCTGATTATTAGACGGTCCGCCCTGCGGATTATTTTTATAAAGTTCTGTTCCAATTTTTTGCATCGTCTCCGACAACTCTTTTGTCTTGGCCTTTATGTCATCCATATTATCAGTTTTTAGCGCCTCTTTCAATGCGGAAATCTTATCTTCTGCTGGTTTTTTCAAATCAACGGAAACTTTGTTACCAGCATCTTTGAGTGTTTTCTCTGAAGTATAAACTAAGGTATCAGCAATATTTCTGGTTTCAATTAATGCTTGTTTTTGTTTGTCTTCGGCGGCGTGAATCTCGGCATCTTTTTTCATTTTTTCTATTTCTTCTTTACTTAGCCCTGCAGAACCTTCAATTTTAATTGATTGGGACTTCCCTGAAGCCTTATCTTTTGCCGATACATTCAATATGCCATTGGCATCAATATCAAAGCTTACCTCAATTTGCGGCGTGCCACGTGGAGCCGATGGAATGCCATCTAGCATAAACCTGCCAAGGGTTTTGTTGTCTTGTGCCATGGGACGCTCGCCCTGCAATACATGAATTTCAACCGATGGCTGATTGTCCGCAGCTGTAGAAAATATTTGGGTTTTTGCCGTGGGAACCGTAGTATTTTTTGAAATTAACACCGTTGAAACTCCGCCCATGGTTTCGATACCAAGGCTTAGTGGTGTCACATCCAGCAGCAATACATCTTTTACATTTCCCTGCATAATACCTCCTTGCACAGCAGCTCCAATAGCCACTACTTCATCTGGGTTTACTTCTTTATTAGGCTCTTTGCCAAAAAGCGCTTTTACTTCTGCAATTATTTTTGGCATACGGGTTTGTCCACCAACCAAGATCACTTCATTAATTTGATTAGCTTCAATGCCAGCTTCCTGTAGTGTTTTTTTAACTAATTCAATAGATTTATCAATGTAATCCCCCACCATTTGCTCAAACTGGCTGCGCGACAATTTATACAATAGATGTTTTGGACCATCGCTTCCCGAAGTAATAAATGGCAAATTAATTTCGGTTTCCATACTACTAGATAATTCTATTTTGGCTTTTTCGGCGGCTTCTTTTATGCGTTGCACTGCCAAATTATCTTTTGACAAATCAATACCATTATCTTTTTTAAATTGCTCAACAATCCAATCCATTAATTTTTGGTCAAAATCATCTCCGCCCAAATGCGTGTCTCCACCGGTGGCCTTTACTTCAATGGTATCAGCGCCCACATCTAATATAGAAATATCAAATGTACCGCCCCCAAAGTCATACACAATAATTTTCTCATCTTTCTTTTTATTAAGTCCATAGGCCAAAGCCGCGGCGGTTGGCTCGTTGATGACCCGTTTTACATCAAACCCAGCAATTTCTCCGGCAATTTTAGTAGCTTTTCGTTGCGAGTCATCAAAATAGGCCGGACAAGTAATGATGGCTTCGGTAATAGTTTCTCCCAATTTCGCTTCTGCATCTGATTTTAGTTTTTGTAAAATCATGGCTGAAATTTCCGCAGGATTGTACCACTTATCCCCCATTTTTACATCAACTCCGCCGTCGGCCGATTCACGGATTTGGTAAGGCAATAGTTTTTTATCGCGCTGTACTTCTTTGTCAGAAAACTTTCTGCCAATTAATCTTTTAACAGAAAAAATGGTATTTTCGTGGTTGGTAACGGCTTGGCGTTTTGCAAGCATGCCAACCACACGTTCACCTGCTTTGGTAATAGCTACAATGGAAGGCGTAGTCCGCGCTCCCTCTTTATTCTCAATAATTTTTGGCTCGCCATTTTCAACAACAGCCATAGCCGAATTAGTTGTTCCAAGATCGATACCTAATATTTTACTCATGTTTTGTTTATTTAATTAATTTTTACTTTAATAATTCTTTTACTAAATTTATTGGCTTAGCTCCCGCAATGTGCATAGGCTCTCTAATATCTAATTCTTTCATGACTTGTGATGGAGTCCTAAATGAAATACTCATAACACCGATTACCTCATTAGTTTCTGCATTAATAAGCGGGCAACCCGAATTTCCTGGATTTGAAATGGCATCAATAATAAACCAATTTCTTTTAAGTTCTGGATCAGTCCCATCACGTTTAATATTGCTGACAATTCCCTTATTTACCACCAATGTTACCCCAAACCCATCATTCATTAACTGGGCGGCATAGGGAAAACCAATAAAGTAAATATTTTGCCCAATTTCAATGTTTTCTGAATCCCCCATTTTAAGATTTAATTCCTGTAAATTAGCGGGTTTTTCTAAAAATTCAAATACTGCTACATCATTTTTAATATCTTTTTTATCCTCAAACAAGCTAATGGGCATCCACTGGTACTTTTCCAAGTCTTTGCCGGTGTGCTCAACCATAACATTGGCTTTTAGGTTTTTAATCTGATCTTCGGAAAGGTTATTTAACAAATGCGCACAGGTAATAATTTTTCCGTCCGCAATAAACCCGCTTCCTAAAATCGTAATATGGGTTGGGCTCGGATTAAACCCAATAGCCACAATAGATTGCCTGACACTTTTAATTTGTGATGATAAGTTACTCATATTTTTCTGTTTTAATTATATTTTCAGTAGTGTTTTTATCAATTCCCAATAACGCATTTTCTTGGTCCAGTTTAGCTTTTTCAATGTCTACATAATCCCTGCCGGCTTTAACAATATTCTCAGGCCGGTACCATACCAACAGCCACACTCCTAATACGACCAAGAAGAATAAAAATGCCCCAATAACCATTCCTACAAAGTAAAACCATTCATTTGAAACTTTCGTAAATCCTAGCACTATCCCCAAGAATCCTTCCACAATAAGCAATGACAATGCGAAAAATCCAAGTGGAGTTGTGATTGCCTTTATAATATTGCTTCTTTCTTCTTCCATTGCTATTTACTTATTTTTACTTTCGCTGGCTTCAATACTTTCCCATCCATCATATACCCCTTTTGCACTTCTTCCACCACCATATTTGGCTGCATTTCCTTATTGTCCACCTCTTCCACGGCTTCCATAACATTCGGATCATACGGTTTATCCATTGCTTCTATTTTTTCAATCCCCTCTTTTTGTAAAAATGTATCAATTTGCTTTTTTGTCTGTAAAAATCCTTCAATCCAATTATGGCTTTTTAATTCATCTGGAACATGCTTTTCCGCCCAATAAATACTATCCAAAATAGGAAACATTTTTAGCAAAGTTTCTTCTTTTGTGTATCGTGCTAATAGTCCAATCTTTTCTATCTCATCTCTTTTATAGTTTAGAAAATCAGCCCTTTCTCGTTTCCAGCTATTTAGGTATTCGTCACACTTTTTCTTACATTCTTCCAGCTCATTTGTGGGAACCTCCTCTTCTTTTTTTATATCATCATTTTTTATATCTTCTTCCATATTTTCGTTAATATTACGTTAATTTTTACTATTTTCTAGAAAACCCAAATTATCCAATTTGAGCTTATTTTTAGCACTTTTTGACCATTTCAGCCCTAAAAGTATTGACATGATTGCTTATATATGCTAATATATCACTACATTGAAATTAGCACATTCTTAACTTAATTTTTACTACTTTCTGCGAAACACACAATTGAACCTAACTTATTAGATGCAATTGCGTGTTTCGTGGTAAGTTTCCGAGTTTTTTCGGAGGATGGTTTTTATGAGGAACGCGTTGTTCCGCGGAATGGGTCTCTTGTCCCATAATTCCTATGATGTGAACGAACGCCGCGACGACCGCGACCGGTACGGCATCGGCGCCTGAGCGCCGGCCGCCAACAGGCCACAACCCACCAAATGAAGAAAGGAGGAAATTAGGAATGCTCAGTTGTAAAGCGCCTTGATTGACGGCGCAATGACAGAAATGGCTGGACCTCCTCCAGTGCAATCCAGGGTTATCTGGGACAAAATTCCCGCCCTGCACATGCGAGAGGATCGGTGACTCCAAGAGCACCACGGCCCTTCCCGACGGAACGACCGCACAGCTTTGGACACGAAACCGGTCCTATAGGGGACTACGCGCCTCCTGGCGCTGATCCCAAGGGGCGGATTGCTTTCGAGCTTTCCGCCCCTTTTCATTTACAAATTTTTAAAAGTTCTC
>Ga0207117_1058_pt1 | contig 20835 bp, 22 predicted proteins | sample Alteio_BWMinHeat_45_FD_153502 | JGI IMG/M metagenome (GOLD analysis project Ga0207117, IMG submission 153502) | Enriched cells from forest soil in Barre Woods Harvard Forest LTER site, Petersham, Massachusetts, United States -... | ecosystem: Environmental > Terrestrial > Soil > Temperate forest >...
TTAATTAGTAAAGGCTACAAACGAGAAGAGATTATTAGCGCCGGACTTGCTATTGAAAAAGAGAACAATAAAAATGACTCTTACGACAGGTTTCGCGGCCGGATTATATTTCCGGTGTTTGACCTTAACGGTCAGGTGGTAGGTTTTGGCGGAAGAATTTTTAAGCAACAAAATGAAACCGCAAAGTACATTAACACACCCCAAACCCTGCTGTATGATAAATCGGGCATTATGTACGGACTGCACCATGCAAAGCTAGCCGTGCGAAAGCAAAACCAATGCGTGGTAACCGAAGGCTATACTGACGTGATAATGTGCCATCAAGCTGGATTTGAAAATACCGTAGCAGCTTCCGGAACAGCACTGACCAGCCAGCACCTAACCATCCTAAAACGCTACTCTGAAAATTTGGTCCTGGCCTTTGACATGGATGTGGCCGGAGACTCTGCCACCAAACGCGGAATTAACTTGGCACAAGAACAGGGTTTTAACATAAAAATTATTGAGAGCTACGGAGAGGGTAATAAAAAATCTGACCCAGCCGAGATTATTTTAAAAGATACCAAGATATGGCAAGAATCAATTGAAAAGGCTAAGTCAATTATGGATTATTATGTTGATTCAGCTTTAGCTCATTTTGATGCCAGCACGCCCCAGGGAAAAAAGGACATTGCCAAAGTGGTATTGCCAGCAATAAAACGCCTATCCAATAAAATAGAACAATCGTTTTGGGTGCAAACGTTATCGCAAAAACTAAATGTAAAAGAAGAAGCTATTTTAGAAGAAATAGCTAAGATTGTGCTAAACCCAAGTTATGCCCAAAAAATAAGTGCTCCTGCGACACATCAACCCGCTTATGATGAAAAACTAAGCGCCCAAGGAAGAAAAAATCTTATTGAAGAAAAAGTAATTTCGTTAATTTTAAAAAATCCTGAATACATAACATTAATTAAAGAAGAACAATATGCGTTATTTTCAAGTAAGATTAGGCAATTTTTAGAAGAAATAAAAAAAGTAGTGGGAGAGCAAAGGCCACCAGAAGAAAGTGAACTAAAAAAAGATTTTGAAATAATATTCCAGAGCGACCAATTAAATACCGAGTTGAAAAATTTCTTGGCGGCATTGACCCTGCGGGCAGAAGCAGAATACCTTGAGGACGGCCAAGATGAAATTACCCTTTGCCTTTTGCAGCTAAAAAATATAAACTTAAAAGATAAGCTAAACAAAATCTCAGAGGATATTAAAAAAGCCGAACAAACAAGCGACGCTAAGCAAGTAAGCGCATTAATTGAGCAATTTAATACATTAACTAAAGAATTGTAAAATATTAAGAATGGCAAAGAAAAAACCAAAGCATAAAAAGCTTTCAAAAAAAGTCCCAAAAAGAAAAAAGGGCTTAAAAATAAAAAGGGCCAAAAGGGTAAAAATTACCCAAGAGCAAATTGACGGACTCATAAAGAAGGGCTCCGAGCGTGGCTTTTTGACTACTTCAGAAATCCTATATTCTCTACCAAATATAGAAGATGACGTAGAAGGATTAGAGAATGTATATGACGAACTAAAAGAACGTGGAGTTGAAGTAAAGGATGTGCGAGAATTTTTGGAGGTTAAAGGTAAGAAAGAAAAGAAAGGGAAAAAATTACTGGTAGGGAAAATTGATCCTATACAAATGTATTTGCGGGAAATTGGACGGTCAAGTTTTTTGTCAGCAAAAGAAGAAAAAGAACTGGCTAAAAGAATTGAACACGGTGACGAAGAAGCAAAAAATAAGTTGGCATTAGCAAACCTGCGACTGGTAGTTTCTATCGCAAAAAAATATGTGGGTCGCTCCCCTAACTTGACCATGCTCGACCTAATACAAGAAGGAAACTTGGGGCTTTTTAAGGCAGTGAAAAAATTTGACTGGAGACGTGGGTATAAATTTTCTACGTACGCAACTTGGTGGATACGCCAATCAATTACGCGGGCCCTTGCTGACCAGTCCCGAACTATCCGAATTCCTGTCCACATGATAGAAACCATTTCAAAATACACCAAATTACGAAAAAGCCTTTTGCAAGAACTTGGCAGAGAACCCCTGGCAGAAGAAATTGCCGCTGAAATGGGCATCGAGGTTGATAAGGTGCACCACATCAGAAAAATTGCCCAAAAAGCAGTATCATTAGAAACCCCCATTGGCGAAGATAAGGACAAGCAAGATAGCGTACTGGCCGAATTTATTAAAGATGACAAAAGCATTGCGCCAAACACCGAAGCAGCACGAAAACTGCTAAAAGAACGGTTTAAAGAAATTTCAAGTGAATTAACGCAAAGAGAATTGAAAATCCTGGATATGCGGTTTGGCCTAGAAGACGGTACTATGCACACCTTAGAAGAAACAGGAGAGGAATTTGGCGTTACTCGTGAAAGAATCAGGCAAATTCAAGCAAAGGCACTAGAAAAAATACGAAGACACACCGATTTAAAAAAAGTAAAAGACTATTATTAAATTAAAAGCGGTTCTAACTACGAATTTCATTCGAATAATCTAATTCTGATGAGCGTATTAGGATAATGTCCGCCTTTTGGCGGACTTTGCAATATAGTTATTATGAATCCAAAAATAATGGCAAACGTAGGAAAAAGGTCAGGTGACTACGCACTGCTAAAAGAAATGGCTTTAGCGGGAATGGAAATTGCAAGGTTAAACTTTGCCCATGCATCCAATGAACAACTTGTTGAGCTAAAAGAAAATCTTGCGAAAATAAAAAAAGAAACCGGCAAAGACGTAAAAATACTACAAGATCTTTGTGGGCCCAGAATACGGGTTGGTATTTTACCAGAAGATATTCATATGCAAGAAGGCCAAACCTACTTTTTCTCTTTTAATAAATGTGGCAATGAAAAAAACTGCATTCCCATTGATAATGAAGAATTAATTAATGATGTACAAGTTGGCCATGCTTTTTATTTGGTAAATGGAGCTATAGAATTAACCATCACAGAAATATCAAAGGGAAAAATTCACGCCGTAGTCCAGCGCGCGGGGCTTTTATCTTCTAAAAAAGGTATTAATGTCCCTATGACTAATTTATCAAGCGGCGGATTAACAGAAAAAGACGTTATTGATGCTAAATTCGGAGCAGCACAAAAAGTTGATTACGTTGGTTTATCTTTTGTGCAAAGTGCCCAAGACGTTATAAAATTAAAAAACATTGTAGGCAAAGATATAAAAATAATGGCTAAAATTGAAAGAGCCACTGCATTGCCAGAAATTGATAACATATTAAAGGAGGCTGATGGCATTATGATTGCCAGGGGCGACTTAGGAATTGAAATGCCTATAGAACAGCTACCTATCCTACAAAAAGAGCTTATCAGACACGCGCATTGGCATAAAAAACCAGCCATCGTGGCAACGCAAATGATGTTATCGATGGTAGAAAAGCCCCATCCAACCTATGCGGAGGTAACTGACGTCGCAAATGCGGTATTTGATGGAGCCGATGTTTTGATGCTTTCTGATGAAACATCCGTGGGAAAATATCCGCTGGAATGCGTAGTAATGATGAAAAAAATTATTGATAAGGCTGACGAATACTTTAATAAAACAAACTACTGGGAATACAGCAAAGAAGCATTGGAAGATCTTAAAATTTCTATCAAATAAAAACAGCTACGAATTGTTAACATGTGGCTGTTTGTTTATACGACTAACTCGCTTTATTTATCGAAAGATCCGTACATCTTTGTTTTAATTTCTTGAAGCTGTGCAATTATCTCTGAATCGGTAATCTTTGAAAAGCGAGGGAATGTTTTCCCGTCCTTAGTAACATCTCCCATCCACATATCCAGTGGTCGCAGATCAAAAAGCTTGCCGGCTTTATATACCGACGATTCATACAAAGGCCTATAAATGACCATATTTGCGTCTTCTGGACGACAATCGTCTTCAGTGTGGCAACCAACCCCAATTACCTCGTAAGCGTAGTTATTTAACGGCTCATGTGGGTCGTGTTTATAGTGATAGTAAAAACCATTTAGTGGCATGCGAGTTGGAATTTTCATGATATTTTTTGAATTCTTTTTTTCAGTATCACATAGATATGCTCTAATATCAAATAAAAAACTGCAGAAGTTACTGCAGTTTTGGAAGGTATTGATAATTAGAAGGGACACACAGAGATTCGTTGTCCTCTCCATCCCAATATATCTTGCCCTCAACAACCAAATTACTGATAAATGGTTGAAAAAATAGTTCGGTATCGTGCACTCGCTCACCCAAGGTCTGCGCTGTATCACTTGCAATAATTTTGACTGGAAAAGAAAAAAATACAGGTCCCTCATCATACTCCTCGGTTACAAAATGCATTGAAACCGCAGAATACTGAATTAACTCTCGCTTATAACAGTCTAATACCGCCTCGTGAACATGGCGACCATACATACTTGGTCCGCCAAAGCAAGGCAATGGACCCGGGTGAATATTGAATGTCGTTTTAGGATCTAGACCAGAAACCAACTTCAGCCATCCCGAAAGTGCGACAAAATCCGCAGAAAACTGATCTACAATTGCTTGATATCTTTCCTTTGTCCAAGAGGCTGGAAAATGACAAAATGGAACATGCAATTTATCTGCTATTTGTCTGACTCCTCCGCTTTCATGATTGGAGATTACGGCTACAATATTTGCATTGAGCCTTCCATCCCTGGAAGCAATCACCAAGTTTTCAAAGCCAGAACCACCACCTGTTTTTGTGCCCGATGCAAAAATAATAAATTTGGGCTTCATACTGAAACCTCCTTTTATAATGGGCTATTGTAATCATTATGTATTTGTAACAAAAAAACAAGCCCTCTTAAATAAATAAGGGGCTTGTTTTTTTGTCTAACCAATCAATTACATTTTCATTACGTTGATTGCGTTAGGACCTTTTGGAGAATCAGCTTTGTCAAATGACACTCTGTCACCGACTTTTAATTCTGAAAAGGTTACGTCTTTTAGTTCATTAGCGTGAAAGAATAAGTCTTTCTGTTCGCCTTCAACGGTAATAAAACCGAAGTTTTTGTCTTGAACTAAATTTTTGATAGTTCCTTCCATGTGAATAATTATTTTTATAATTGGCTAAGCGAAGGGAGGAATGAGAAACAATAATTTATCATCCCGACCAAGCGACCAATTATACTATGTATTTTAAGTGTAGCGCTTATTAACAAACTCGACCAAGATTGCAAGCAACTAACCTATAAAGAGTATAGCATGTACAAGATTAGAAGTCAACTCTTTGCCCTGAAATTATCAAGCTTTACACAATGGTCGATATTTTCTATGCGCCTAAGAAGCTTTCCATTCGGTTGGTTGCATAAGCCCAAATCGGTTGCCTTCTGTGTCTTTACAGCTAGCAAACCAGCCCACATGGGGAATTTCTGACTTTTCTTGGCCCTTCATGAGCTTTACCTCTCCTCCATTTGCTTTTACGGCTGCTATTGCTTTATCAATGTCTGGCACCTCAACCGTGCAATCGTATAGATAAAACTTTTCGCCACTTTCAGGTCGCGCATACATGCCTCCGTTAATGCCTGGATCTTTACTGCCTTCTTGTGCTGTCCTAATTGTCCAATAATCCATGCCACCATCTTCTTTTTTCATAGCCTGGTCTATTTGCCAGCCAAGCACATCTTCATAAAACTTCTTGGCACGAGGTAAATCATCGGCTTGGATTTCAAAATGTATTACTCGATTCATAATATTATAGCGATCCCAATTTACAAATTACAGGCGAATAATCCTAATCCGTATTGGGATTATTCGCCTGAAGATCTGGGTCATTTTGATCGCTGGTTATTGTTTTTTCTTTTATTAAATCGTTAAGCACTTTTTTAACCGCTATCATGCTCTCAGTATCAATGACGGAAATCGATGTAATTTCTTTGCCTATTTTTTTAAATTCATCTTTAATATTTGAAACAATTACTTGAGCTACCATGTCGCTTTTGCTTAAAAATAAATACTCGGGTTTATCCAAAAGCAAAGGATTATATGTCTCCAATTCTGTTCTGACGGTTTTGTAATCTTGCAAGGGAGCCTGTGATTCGGCCGAAATTAAGTGAAACAGCACATTAGTGCGCTCTATGTGCTTTAAAAATTTAATACCAAGTCCTTTGCCCGTTGAGGCCCCCTCAATTAATCCAGGAATATCTGCCAAAATTAAGTCGTAATACACCCCTAAATTTGGCTCTAATGTCGTAAATGGGTAATTGGCAACTTTGGCTTGAGCCGAAGTTAATTCGTTTAATAAACTTGATTTTCCCACATTGGGCAAACCAATAAATCCCACATCGGCAATCATTTTCAGCTCCATGCGTATTTGAAACGACTGACCGGGCCTGCCCTCTTGGGCTTCTTTAGGCGTAGTATTAGTTGCTGACCTAAATAAAAAATTTCCTTTGCCTCCTCTGCCTCCTTTGGCAATTAATTCTGTCTGTCCAATTTTGGTAATTTCCATGTTCTGGCTAGTCGTCATATTATAGGCCACGGTACCCACCGGAACCAATAATATTAAATCTTGGCCATTGTGCCCATCATTAAGCTGGAATTTACCGTGCTGGCCATTTTCGGCTTTTAACTCTTTTTTAAACCGAAACTGTTTTAAGGCAGTCAAATCAGAAACTCCCTGTAAAAAAACATCACCCCCTTTTCCGCCACTGCCGCCCGTGGGTCCCAGGGACATTTTTGTCTTGTTAAACCTTACCACTCCATCACCTCCATTTCCTGCGTTAATGGTTATAGCAACATCATCAATTATCATGGTTGTATAATGCGCCAATTTTCCCAAAAAATCAATAAAAAAGCCCCGAATTGGTGGTCCGGGGACTTGTTGACGCACATGTTATTTCCACAAAACTTGGTTATACGATGACAGGAGTAGCCGTCCTTGTTCCTTGTCATAGTTATATGTGGTTATACCACAGTTTTCAGGTGATTGACCTTCTGGCCATCCGAAAGCTTGCTTGTATGTCCAGCGTTCCAAGAGGAATCGAAAGGCTCGCAGAGTGCCACCGTGGGTTATTACCCAAACTATTCTCCCTCTCCGATCCCGGAAAAGCATGTTAAGGAATTGGTAAACTCTTTTGGCCACATCAGCCAAGCTTTCTCCACCTGGTGGCCGGCCAAACCATCCACCAAATGTCTGCCAGTATTCCTTTAGCCAAGGAAAATGGCGTTCAGCTTCTTGGGTTGTCATGTCGTAAGCAAATCCTGGATCACGTTCACGGATAAACATGCTCTCCCTTATTTTGATTTGTTTCAAATCTCCCTGACGCGAAGAAGCTCCCAGTATTTGTTCCATTGTCTGAATCGTTCGTAGATAGCCGGAGTGGTAAATGTAGTCCGGTAAACCGTGCCTTGCCCAAAGAGCAAGACCGGTATCTCTGGCTTGGGTGATTCCCGTTTCAGTGATGGGAATTTCGTGGTCGGGAATACCTTTTACTTTTGCTCGCGTTTCGTCATCGGTAAAGTAAATGTTGCCCCTTTTCGCTTTGTTACGGGCCGATTCAGCATGGCGGATTAGGACTAGCTGGAAAGGACGGTCAATATTAGACAGGACGGGATCCATGACACTTCTACTGATTGTATAGGTGCTTGAAATCCAACTTTTATATTACACATATCTTTCTGATTATCAAGGAGATGGTTACTTTTCCAAAAATTTTCCCAAATCCAAAACTTGGTCAATTCTAATTTGTTTTACAAAATCGGGTACGTGGCTAACTAAGATCATTGCCCCTTCAAATTCATTAATAGCCTTGGCAATTACCGGAATATGGCGAAAGTTAATGTGGTTAGTTGGCTCGTCTAAAATCAAAAGTCCGGGACGTTGCAGTGAAATAGCGGCAAATGCCACCAAACCCTTTTGCCCTTCAGAGAGTGAACCAATTTTAGCTTTCAGTAATTCCGCATCAATTAAAAATCCCGCGGCGTGCGCACGTAAATTTTGTTCGGTCCCTCGGTCTTCCATGGCTTTTTGAAGCGTTTGATATACCGTAGAATTAAAATCCAAATTTGAAAAATCCTGCCGGTAATAGCTAATATGGGTACCAGGTTTTACGTGCTCTCCTTTGGCATGTCCGGAAGCTAGCTTTTCCAAAAGCGTAGTTTTACCAATACCATTGGGACCCTGCAACAAGAGCCGCTCCTTTTTGGTTAGTCTGACATTGACTTTTTTGTCGATAAATTTATGCGCTTTAACAATAGAAACCGAATTCAACGTTAAAATATCTCCCCCGCTATCCTCCTGACATATAATATTAAAATCACGAATGGTTTTGTCTTCCCTGCGAACTTCAACAATATCTTCTTGCAAAGCCTCAATTTGCTTTTTCATTTTCGCCGATACATCACGCAAGTGCCCTCCCTTTTGGGCAAAAAAATTGGCCTGTTCCTTTCTATGGGAAATATCCTTTTCCAAACGGGCATTTTTCATGCGTTCCCTTTCCAATCGCTTGGCAATTTCTTCTACCACCGTAAAATAGTCGCCCGTGTATTGCTCAACTTTTTTAGAAAAAATATCTAGATATAATACCCCATCGGTAAATGAATTTAAAAAATCGGCATCGTGCGAAATCACAATACATGTTTTTGGGTATTCTTTAATAAACTTGGTTAAATGGGCAATGCCAGCTTTGTCTAAATTATTAGTGGGCTCATCAAGTAATAATAAATCCGGGTCTTGTATTAAGGCCGAAGCCAACAAAAGTCTAGCCTGCTGCCCTCCGGATAAACTTTTAATCACTCTATCAAGTGGCAACGATAAATTAGTTATTTCTAAAACATTTTTAATTTTTACATCAATATCGTACACTTTTTCTTTGAAACATTTCTCAAAAAATTCTTTGATGGTTAAGTCTAAATCTTGACGACTAATTACCTGCCGAGCCGAGGCAATGGTAATATTATTAGAAATGTTAATAGCGCCTGATTCAGGCTGCGAGCTTCCCATAATCAATTCAAATATGGTGCTTTTCCCAGCGCCATTTTGTCCCATTAAGGTAATTTTTGATCCCCTGCGCAACGAAAAATTCGCCTCATCTAAAATAGGCTTTGCACTTTCCCATGCAAACGATACATTGTTAAATTTTATGATAGTTTCGCCGCTTGACATTCCCCACATAATACCTTATTTTTCGGTAAATAACCAGCTTTTATAATAAAAAGTCGCTAACCCCTCGTAAGTTAGCGACGTGCATGGTGAACAGCTTTATTCAACCTTGGTGAATTTGTTAATCACCTTGACCTGGGAGACTCCTGATAGTGAAATAAACTTGACTGCCAGGGCTACTCGGGTTTGCTCATTGAGGGTTTCCCAGTATTCGCTGGCCACAGCATCAATGTCGCCTACTAGCGGCATCAACAGTGGCTCGCCCACAAATGCTGGGAGAGGATTGCCATCGCCCGTGTAGGTGGTAAGACAAAAGCCAAATCCCCTTTCAATTTTGTCGTAAGAGTAGAAAAACCGATCACATGATTCGCCACTGCAAACCGATTTACGGATGATATGAAAACCAAAGAAAGGATCTTCTTGACCCACCAGATCCAGACTACAGATCCCTGTAATGCGAGGCGTGAAATTGGGAGCATCGGGTTCATACTCCAAACCACGCAGCGATCCTAGAAAGGTATTGCCTGCAGAGATACCCTCGATAAGCTTATCGGTTTGGGCACCATTGCTTACTACGAAATACCGACGAATCTCGCGCATAGCGTTGTAAATAATGAGCGATGGATCCTTGACTTTGGCTGGATCAGCTGCCTGAGTAAAAACACGGTCTCGCTCAACACCAAAAACGCGGCTTTGGGAGTTTTCACTTCTTCCCATGATCCAATAAACCTGAATCACGTCTTGGCCATTCTCGGCCATTCCCATTACAAATCCCCGCCCCGGATAAGAATTACCTCACAAAGGAAGCATATTCTTTCCTGCCAGAAGACTAATGCGACTGTCCATGTAGAAACTCCCTATGAAAATAAGCCTGTGCTACCGCTGTGAGCCGCGGCCGCTTTAGGTAAGTTTGATTCTACTATAAAAATTATCCTTGTCAAAATTTTTTGTAATATTTTTTTAATGTGATATTATATAGCATATACACTATGGATACTATATTATTTATTTTATTTTTTGTTTTAAGTGTTTTTGTTGCTTTTATTACTATCGTTTCAGTTACATTATTCATCTTTGCAATTTTGATTTTTAAAAAATTGCATGCCTTTTTGGAGGTAATAAAAAGAGAAACGGAAAAAATCGAAGGTGATATTAACGCCGTACGTGATGCAATAAAAAATGGAGGGACGGCCGCAATTTCCTTTTTGGTATACTTGGTATCCCTTTTTAAAAAAACTATAAACAAAAAGTCGAAAAAGTAATAAAGCACACACTTTGAATCACCAAATGCTTTCTTGGGATTTTCTTTAAATCTGAAAGCGAAAATTTGATAGAATTATGAGGCATAGCCGGAGGCTTCTGCCGAGTAATTATAGCGAATTTGTAGCACAGATTTAAAGAAAAGACCTGAAACTCACTATTTTTAATTAGGCATTTCGTGATTCAAAGTGTATAAAACTATGAAAAAAAATAACAATCTATTAAAAGGAAGGTTGGCAGGCGCCGGACTTGTAGCAGTTGTTGCAGCGGCAGCAGGCACCTATTTTTTGTATGGCGCAAAAAACGCTGCTAAAAACCGCAAAAAAGTGAAGGCATGGTCGTTAAAAGCGAAGGGAGAAATCCTTGAAAAGCTTGAAAATCTTTCTGAAATTAATGAAGAAATTTACCATAAAATAGTAAAAGAAGTTTCGGAAAAATACCAAGCCATAGCAAGCATAGATAAAAAAGATGTTGAAGAATTCACTAAAGAATTAAAAAGCCATTGGAGTAGCATCAAAAAAGAAATTGCTGCATTTCATAAAGCAAAAAGTAAAAAGTAGAAATTGCTAAAGCAATTTATATAGTTTACCTAACAAAAAACCATGGTATCTATGCCATGGTTTTTTGTTTTACAAACGGATTCCTCTAAACTGCTTTTTTATGTGTTTATAATTAGGAATTGTTTTTGCAACTAAATTCCAGAAATTCTTTGAATGGTTAAATTCTTTTAGGTGGCAAAGCTCATGGACAATAATATAATCCGATAAACTTTGTGGCAATAAAGCAATTTTATAATTAAAGTTTAGATTTCCCTTTTTTGAACAACTACCCCAGCGGGTTTTTTGATTTCTTACCGTTATTTTATTTACCGGAAATTGGTAAAAAGCATTAAAATACGCAATTCTTTGACGGGCAATTTCTAAAGCCCTAAGCTTATATGCCATGTACTGGACGCGATTACCTTTTCGCCTTCTCACTAATCTGTATCTTCTTGCTACCATGGGGTTTGGGTCGCCGCTATAAATTTCAGTGGATCTAAGCTTGCGCCTCTGACTTTTATTGAAAAATGTAAATGGGGACCTGTGACATACCCTGTATCACCCGACAACGCCACCGCATCTCCCTGCTTTACCAGGCGCCCTGTTGTAATATTAAAGTGTGACAAATGCAAATAAAGCGAATACACTCCCAATCCATGATCTATGACCATCGTATTTCCATAATCTGGCATATTTCTTTCAAAAACAATCTTCCCGTCATTAGCCGCTAAAACTGCTGTGCCCACGGGTGCTTCCAAATCAACTCCTAGGTGCTGAATAGAATAATTTTTAGATTTCCTAATGTCGCCATAGGGAGCCACTACATTAATTTTCAGCAACGGATATATAAAAGGTTTTGTGATATAAGCTTTGGGGGTAAAAATGTGTAACACTTTGTTTAATAGTTTATTTTCTTTATTTTCTATGGTAGATACGATTTTTTTGACCGTATACCCTTTTTGCAAAAGCTGTGGAGTAATTACCAAATCGGTTACGGGAAAATTCCTTTTTGCAACGGTAATATTTTCCATAAGAGGCGCTTTATCAAGGCTATGAATAACAAGTTTGTAGTCTCCGGGTTTTTTACCCAAAGGAATGCCCACAATACCAACCCAATCACTATTATTCTCGCTCCTAAAAAAGCGTATAGGCACCAGTCCTAATTTTCCGGTAACCCTGCCTGGTTCGTTTTTAACAATTACCAAAAGCGTATCTGACTGGCTAAGATTATTTGCTGATACATACACATCGGGAAGTTGCATTGTGGTTTGGGCAGCAAAGCAAACCATACATGGGAAGGCCAAACCCAAACCTATTGATACAAATAAAAATAATACTTTTTTTGATAACATGCTGTCAGTATAACAAATAATTATAAGGCCTTACACATTTTGCCAAACAAAAACCCGAAAAATTTCTTTTTGGGTTTTTGTTTTTATATAACGTTGTATTTTAACGGTAAAAACCTATTTTTCCAAAAGAATACTCCCAACATTAAATCTTGTGTTGCAGTCAATTTTTATCGTATGAGGCAACCTAAAAGGTGTGCTTAAATTTATAATACTAAAACCATATGCTCCTATGCTATACGGTTGCTTATCTAAATATATGGTTAGTGCTTTTTTAGAACGATTGTCCAACATTACACTGGTTCCTATCTTAAAAACATCGCTATAGGGCGTCATTGTGCAATAGTTGTACGCACTAATACTAAATTGGATGTGACGTTTGCTATACACTTTTAAGGCATTTACATACGACAAGGTACTTGGCACAACACTGCTATTTGGTTGACCAGCAATAGTTGGTGTAGGACTACTTGTGCCCTGCATTCCTAGATAATTAATAGGGTTGCCTTGGTTTTGCAAATACCAATATATATTCCCCAAAATAGCAGCAATGCCTGCCGCAACGATAATAATATATAGCATTCTCTTTTTCTCCATGATGATGAGTAAGAAAGGAATGAAAAAATACTTTTACATTCCGACCCTACAGTTAATTGTATTTTCTTTCATTATACCAAATACGATGGACAAAACAAAACTACTCTCACAATCCTTCGTTTGGGAGCCCAAATAAAAGCAAATTTGGGTTGATCGAACTTAAACAACTGAGCCAGTCCTAAGAGACCCGGTTGACTGGTAGGTAGCAATAATTACCCCTGTTGTGGAAATTTTAGATTCAATGAGTTTAAATCCCTCGGCCTGGGTGCCTTGGGCAAAAAGCCGTTTGCTACTTTCCCCTACCGTAATGGGGAATATCCATACATGCATCGTGTCAATAAGATGATTGGCCAATAGCGTTTGGATAAGATTACCACTACCATGCACCCATAAATCAGGACCTTCTTGCTCCTTAAGTTTTTGAATTTGGACTACTACGTCTCCCGTAACAAGAAAAGAGTTTTCCCATGAAAGTTTAAAGTTTTGATCGTGGGAGACAACATATTTTTTGGTACTATTAAACGGCTTAGCTACCGTTCCATCTTGTTTTGCTGTTGGCCAATAGCCAGCAAAAATATCGTACGTACGTCTTCCCAAAAGAAGCTCAAAAGGATGGCTCATAAACCCATCCATGATTTCGCCCATGGCTTTATCAAAATAGTTTGCCACCCAACCACCGTACTTAAAACCGCCACTTTTATCTTCGTCTGGACCACCTGGCGCTTGCATGACTCCGTCTAACGTTAAAAATGTTGTGGTAATAATTTTTCTCATATGTCTTAATTTATACTAAGATTAATCTTAAAAATATATTAATTTTCACCGTCTTATTGATCAGGCACAATTACCTATTGCAAAAGGTTTATAAGAAAGTGATACCTTCAACCGGGTTTTTTGCTATTTGAATGCAAAAGCCATTAACACAATAGTTAAAACATTAAGAGCTATTAATACTAATACGTTTTGCCATTTCGTTGCCAGGGGATTCTTTAAAATGTAAACCGTATAGATTATAGCAACAATCGCCGCGCCAAGAAAATTTCCCTTTACCATATTTTTTAGCTATTAAGCAGGTCCCCCAAATTTCTTTTAGAAATTGTGGGCAGACAAGCCAGTAGAACGAATTCTTCGCGGAGGAGGTGGGACTCGAACCCACGAACCCCGTGAGGGGTTATAGTTTTCAAGACTATTGCAATAGCCGCTATGCGACTCCTCCGGGGTTATTTCTATCATAAATTTAAACTAAAATCAAATTATTGTATCACGTATAGTATTGAAAACGGTTTCCCCTACTGTTATAATGAAGTAATGAGAACTACACAACGAAAAGGAGATATTGCGGTTTCTCAGGCAATCGCAAGATTTACAAAAATGGGTTATGATGTTGCCCTTCCAATTACCGAATCTGCTTCGTATGATTTAATCGTTGATACAAATAAAGAATTGAGAAGAGTGCAGGTGCGTTATAGCAGTGTAAGAGAAGTTGCTTTACGAAGAATCCATTCCAATTCCAACGGATATGTGGTAAAAAAGACGAAGCCTAACGCATATGACTGGCTCTATATTTTTAAGAATACCGGTGAAGAGTATTTAATAAAAGAATGTTTGTCAAATCGTAATTCGATTGTACCTACTTTGGATTATCTTATAACATTGGAGAAGTCTATTATTTAAATTTTTTGGAGAGGTGGCTGAGCGGTTTAAAGCAACAGGTTGCTAACCTGTGACTACGCAAGTGGTCTCGTGGGTTCAAATCCCACCCTCTCCGCATTGACAAGTAATTATCGGCGTGTCCTTATTACTTTGGGTCTAGTTGCGACCCGAACACCCGATCGTAAAACAAAAATCACTATGCAAGTAGTGATTTTTGTTTTAGAATCAATGTTAAATTATTTACAATTATGAAAGTCGGAAGAAATGACCCATGTCCATGTGGCAAGCTAAAATCTGACGGGAATCCTATGAAATATAAGCATTGTTGCCTTATTAGGAATGAGCAGGAAAACCCTAAGATTTTAAAAAAACAACCCATGCAAGTTAGATTTAGTAGGAGAGATTTAATACATGGGCCATACAAACAATGTCCAAATCCCAAATGTTTAGACCCAAGATCTTTTGGTGTTTTTGTTGTCACGGGAAGTTCAGGCGGCTATTCTAGAGAGTGTACAAGGTGTGGCTTTTCAAAGGGATACGCTTTTCCCGAAATAAAAAAATCCATTGTATACCTCGACCAATTTGTAATAAGTAATTTGGTAAAACTCTTAGACAGGTCCCATAAAAGCCATGAAAAAATTAAGGCAGACCCTTTTTGGAAAAATTTGTTCATAAAATTGGAGGGCGCACTAAAATCGCAAGCCATTATTTGCCCAGATAGCTTTTATCATAGAGATGAATCACTAGCCGAAAGCAAGGATTTTAAGTTGATGAAAAGGTTATATGAACACTTTTCCAACGGTAAAACACTGCATATGAGTCATCAAATTGAGCAAATGCAAATTACCGAACACTTTGCCAATTGGCTTTCGGGTCAAAAGACTGTTTTTGATTTTGACCCGAGCAAAATAGTTTCAGAAGATTTAAATGATTGGTCGGTTGGAATCAGGGTAGGAGTTAATATGCGTCCGTTTCCCGGAGAGGTCGAGAAGATAAAAAATCTAAATTTCAAAACTAAAGAACAACTGAAATCACTTTGGAGTGTCTGGCAAAATAAAAGGGATTTTGAATTTTTGAAACAAGTAAAAGAAGAAACCGGAGGGTTGTGGGAAAACCTAATAGGCCAAGCAGTTAAATTTGAACAAAGAAGAGGACAATTAATGGCGAAAGTAGCTTCGGGTGAAAAATATGACTTCGAATTGGATGATTTTTTACCACCACCCTCTAACAGTTTATTGGACGAACTTTTCAGGATATCAAAAAGACAAGGAATCCCCGAAGGAAAAATCTTGGTAACAATCATGAGATACTTTAAAGATATAGAGACGCTTCTTGAAATACCTAAAATAAGGATAAGCTCAGTGATGTTTGCAAGTTTGGCAAGAAGTGCCAACCTCGGGAAAAAAGAAGCTCCGAAATCACTGACTGATACCGGGTTCATTTCGAGCTATCTTCCTTATTGTGATGCAATGTTTTTAGATAAAGAGTCTGCGATCATTTTAAGGGAAACGCCAAAAGGAATACCCGTAAAATTGCGGCTGAAGGAATTTAACACAAAGATTTTTTCTTTAAAAAATAAAGAGGAATTTTTAGACTATCTCGATGAGTTAAAAAACGGCATCCCCAAAGAACAGATAAATATATTAAAAGATGTAGGTGGCGAAAATTACGACAAGCCCTTTTGGAGTATTATTGAGCACGAAAAAATAGAAAAAGATTAAGAACAATAAAAACACGAATTAGTTCGTGTTTTTATTTCCCTACTCCTGCACCAGCGTCAGCACCTTGTCTTTGTATAAAATCCTTGACCTTAGGTTGCCGAGTAGTTCACGTTTTTCAATTGTTGAGCCTTCTTTCAGAAGGTATTTAGCGTAGTTACGGATGTCCGTATCTACATCAGTTTTTATTTTTTCTCCGTCTTTGGCTCCCAGCACCGACCTCTGAAAAATATTGAATCTTTTTATTTCATCCTCCAGTTTGTTCCTCATACCCAGCTCATTGATATTAAGCTGGTCAAGAATTTTTAACAGCTCGCCAATCAATTCTTCCTCCCGAATATATTTATTCTTGCAATTTCTATCTTTTGCCCTGCCACAGCCGTAATAGATGTAGTGAGCAGAAGTACCATCCTTGAGCACCTTCCATTTCTCCTCGGCACATATGGTTGACCCACAGTACCCGCAGGTAAATAATTTAGTGAAGGAAAATTCTTTGTTCTGCCGTACGATTTGGTCACGTTTCAAAAATGCCTTTGCTTTTTCAAATAATTCTTGGCTAATCAGTGGCTCATGTTTACCCTGGTACCAATTTCCACTAGCTCTTGGGTACTCAAACATTCCATAATAGAAAGGGTTATCCAATAGGCGGTAAATTCCCGATAGCGTAAGGGATTTATTACCCCTGGTGTAGAAGTTTAGTTCAAACTTCAGCCAGTTGTAGATTTTCCGACCTGATAAATTCTCATGTGCCACCCGTTCAAATATCTTTTTAATCACCGGCCCTCGGGCCGGGTCAATAATGAGCTGACACTTTTTATCCATCATCCGCTGGTTTAAATATCCGAGGGGTGCCACCGTCGGCCACAATCCCATCTCTACTCTGGTACGGAGGCCACGTTTAACATTAATACCTCGGTTATCGTTTTCCAGCTTGGCCTGGCTTCCCAATATCATGAGCAAGAATTTCTCGCTCGGCGAATTAGTAAATCGCTGTCCGTAGGTTCGTATTTCCGCCAACAACCCGGCGTCCATCAAGTCTACGATTTTTCCAAGGTCACCTGCGTTCCTGCTGATACGATCTGGTGCCCACGTCAAAATTCCATTGAATTTCCCCTGCTTTATTTCCTCCACGATCTCATTGAAAACCGGCCGTTGGCCGGTTTCCTTGGCTGAGTGGGATTCGCGTTTCATCGTCACTATTTCCAAGTTTTCTTTTTCAGCCATTTGAAGCATCTCTTTGATTTGGCTATCAATAGAGAGGATTTGTCGTTCTTCGGACTCCGTGCTTTTTCTGGCGTACAGGCAGTATTTTACTGGTATCGCCAGTTTGGGTACATTGCTTTTTACTTGTTGCGTCATTCCTAGTTGCATAGTTTTTTGTTTTTAATGTTATTCCCTTTTTGCTCTCAAACTCGACCTTTCAACACAAGGAATGACGCAATCATAGGGGATAGTCCAGACCCGAGCAGTTAGTAAGTATTCGTATTTTTAAAAAATTGACTTATTTATAAAGAAATGATACTATTTAGATAGTCCTGATAGCGGTCTTTTGATCACTATCTTGAATCAAAACTCAAGAAAAACAGGAGAAATAGTATGCCAACCGACCAGAAACGCCTGAGTGCCTACAATGCCATTGCGGACGAAGTAGAGAAGATTGTTCTGTTCGCTTCGCAGTTTCCTGAAATCAGCGAGCGTCTCAATCTGTTGCGCCAAGGATTCATGATCATGGCTGTCGATGAAAACGGCTTTAGATCAATCCATTGTACTCCAACAGCAGACCTTCAACGCAACCTGAAGATTTTCCTCTTATTCAAGGGGGACACCGAAGTTACTAATCTCCCGACTGTCATCAAGAACTGCAGTCGGGCACACTACTTTCAGCCCGCCCACCACATCACCATCAGCATGAATACGGGCGAGACATTTCGTTGCTTGGCATTCCGTTTTCTTCACGAACTCGGCCATGCATTGGCTGCCGTGAAAAATGGATTAGCCTTCAGTAACAAAAATCCCACTCCCGAGCATCGCACTGCCGAGGAGATGGAAATACGGACACTCGACTACAAGCTCATGATTGAGGTTGGAGGGCCAACATATAAATCGGCAGCCGAAAAGATGGCTCTCGATTTGGTGAGGTATCATACTCAACGCCAAGTGCCATTTCTTGAAGGGAGGGGTAGCGCATTGGATTTTTGCTTCGGCTCAGTCCAATGTCTTAACGTCAAGAAGGAGAGAGATGTCCTATTCCAGGTCTTGTGCGAATACCTCGCAGCCGACACTCACTTGCCAAACCCAGATCACGCAAAGCAGTTAAAGTTAGGAATGACTGCCGCCACGATGAATTGGATGTAGTTTTTCAAAGGCCGAACGTACCAACGTTCGGCTTCTTTTTTAATTCTACCGGATTCTATCTGTACTAATATAAAATAAAAGTTATGTTTATGTTTCAGTATTTTTCTGCTATCATTGAGTAATTATAAAAATCTAAATTATATGAATAAATTTAATAAAGGTATTTCAACGTTAACTGGTATTCTAATCATTATCGCCGTAGCAGTTGTTGCTTTTGGCGGGGTATTTGCGTATGAATATTTTACAGGAAAAACACAACCAGTTATTCAGACACAACAAAGCCAGAATACAAACCAAATTCAGAACGCGACAACCCAGGCACCAATAAATCAAACTGCTGGTTGGCAAACATATACCAATACTCAATACGGATTTAGCTTACAATATCCTAATACTTTTCAAGTAAAACAAGATACTAATGGAACGTATCTATATCAATATAATGCTCCAATAGACAGTAACCATACGGCTCACATTATTACTATCTATATTTCCGCAGGCCCAAACCTAACAGCTCCATTATTAGGAACTTGTGGTAGTAGTTGTCCTTATCCAAGTTCTGCAATTGCTTTTTCACAAAAAAATGGCAACTGGAAAGAGGATTATATTTTTGCATACGGTGGAATGGGTAGCTGGGATAGTGTAATTAATGCGTATCAACAAAATAGCGGCAATTATTATATGTTGTCACTTTATAGTGGTTTGGCATTGGGTGAGCCAGGTATGAATGGCCCAAATAATCCAAGTGAAGCACAAATTATCGCGCCGGAGTTGAAAAGTTTACAAGATCCGAATAATCCCGACGTTTTAATTTTAGATAACCTTGTAAAAATAAAGAAAACAGAGCCACAAATGAAGCTTTCCGCCAAAGATAGGACAGAAAATCTGAAAAATGCCTTTTTGGTAAAAAATCCAGAAGGAATATCAGGTAAAAAAATATTTTTGATAGACGACGTGTATACCACAGGGTCTACCATGGAAGAATGCGCCCGCATCCTGCGGGACGCGGGCGCCAAATCAGTATGGGGCATGGTTATTGCAAGAGAGGGTTAGTTTTTCATCAACATTAAATTAGCTGGTGATTTAACAAATCAGCAATATCTGTTAGTATGGAAAAGCGGCGACCTTTGACAATCCGCGAAAACTTAACGCAGGGAGGACTCGTGCAATGCCAAGATATAAAAAACGAGCCTGGAACGCATTGTTTATCGTTGTTGTGTTTCTTTTTTGCTGTGCTTGGACATTCAACAGCGACAAATACGACATAACCTGGAAACTAGCCCTATGCGTTGGCATTATGACCGGCAGCCTATTAATTATTATGGTAGCCGGATGGTACGACATAGGATTAAGGATTAGGAATCGTCAAAGAAAACAGCCAGGAAAAGCAGTAAAACCCTTCAAGCGAAAAAGTCGGTGTGAACAAAACACCAACCATCATTTCGACAAATTCTAGACAAACAAAACCCCCGCTCCCCAAGAGCCGGGGTTATTTTTTTATTTAAACATGAAATTAAAAATTTACTGTCATGGGACTTCCCAAACCTGTTACATAATCATACCGCTTGCGAGCTTGGCAATAATATCCGCAATCACCATTGCTACCGCTGACAATATCACGAAAAAATGAGGTATTGTTTTCAGATGACTTGTCTTTGTAAAAATTTCGCTATTAGCAGAATGCCCAAGCGCCTGTATAGCAGCCCACTGTGGCGCCCCAGCTGATGTCCCACCTACCACATACCAACCATTTTTTGATGTACCTTTAGGACTTTTATAAATAGAAAAGCCTGAAACTGGGTCAGCGTTATAGGCAACATCGGGAATAGACCGATACCCATGTGCTTTTGAAATATTGTAATCTGATTGATATGGTGGTTCTTTTTCATAAGCCGACACTCCGCCGCCAGATCCAGCCCACGCCGTCTCTTGAGCAGAAACAGAAGCAGAAACAAAATCACTTTTTGTAATATGCAAACTCGTCCCACCCACGCCTACCACATTTGGCGAAGCCGCAGGCCAACTAGCCCCTGCACCATTATCTCCAGATGATGCAAAAAAAGCTGCGCCATACTTGCTAATAAAATGATTGTCTAAGTTAGTTTCATCAGCAAATTCAGCCCCTCCCCAGCTCATAGAGATTGCAACTACATCTTTCCTGGAGACTGCGTAATCTATGGCGCTTAATAAATTTTTTCCGCTGGGAGTTGTTGCCTCCACCAATAAT
>Ga0207117_1060_pt1 | contig 20779 bp, 22 predicted proteins | sample Alteio_BWMinHeat_45_FD_153502 | JGI IMG/M metagenome (GOLD analysis project Ga0207117, IMG submission 153502) | Enriched cells from forest soil in Barre Woods Harvard Forest LTER site, Petersham, Massachusetts, United States -... | ecosystem: Environmental > Terrestrial > Soil > Temperate forest >...
TTCGGTATCTGCTAGTCCCTCAGACATTTTGCAATTCCAAATCACGGTTCAAAACACCGGAGCCCAGACCGTCAACAACATCACTGTCAGGGATACTTTCCCACAAAACCTTGTCTACAACAACAATCTAACCCTCGATGGCAGCTCTAGCACCTCAAACATCACCTACGGCTTTAATATCGGTTCAGTTAACCCAGGCCAGACCAAAACCTTAACCTACCAGGCCCAGGTAGCCCCAGCCCAAAATTTCCCTTATGGAACCACCACGTTAACTAACTCGGTTACCGCCCAAAGCACAGATAACACCTACAACACCTACTCTAACACTAACATTGTTAACTCCAACACCGCCCAGGCCCAGATCATCGTCAACCGCCAGCAAGTCTTGGGAGCCACCAGTGTATCTACAGGTTTAACCAACAACCCTTTGGCTGACTCGTTTGCTATCCCACTGTTAATCGGTCTTATTGGTATCTGGATGTACCGATCGGGAGTGATCAGCTTGCCGGGGTGGGTACGTGAGAAGATGGTTGGGAAGAGGGAGGGTGTGGCATCTAAAAACCTTCAGAGTAAGATTGAAGAAATTAAACAAAAGGAAGCATTAAGTTAATAGAAAGGGATTAAAAAGGAGTTATTTTGTAGCTCCTTTTTAGTTATATACTAATCTAACTGTATTCTAGTTCTAACGTTGTTCACGACCGCTAAATATAAATAAAATTCCCTTCCAGTTGCAGAGCCCGCCGGCTAATTTTTCCAGCAGGAAAAATTCCTACAACTGGCTTATAAAAACCACAGTGACGTAACCTTCCCAAAGTAACTCTCGCAGGCGAAAAAGCATGGTGTCGCCTAGGCGACTTTTTCGTTGAAAGCGTAGGTCATAAAATCCGCTGGGATTTTAATGGCCGGTACTTTGGGAAGAGGTGCTAGCGACCGCGTAGTCTGGCGGTATTTGCCAATAATTAATAATGTATTGGGCTAATTTTTTAAATAAGGGAACCGCCGACAGCGCAGACTTAGGAACCTTTGGATTATCTAATTTTACTAAAATTAAAAATTGGGGTTTTAGTGCTGGGCCAAATCCAATAAAACTTTGTATGGTCTTGTCCAGATAATATCCTTTTTTATTTTCAAAAGGAACTTGAGCCGTTCCCGTTTTTCCCGCCAAATAGTATCCTGGAATTTTCGCCCCGTCTCCAAATCCCCTCTCTACCACATTAATCATCATTTTATTAACTTCCGAAACGGTTTGTGGCGAAATAATCTGATCACTTACCACATTTTGCTTTACTTGCTGGTCACTACCATGGGCAATTTTCTCAACAATAAAAGGCTTGACCATCTTGCCGTTGTTGGCAAAGACAGAAAATGCCCTAATTAATTGGATTGGGGTCATTTCAATTCCCTGCCCAAAAGAAGCCGTAGCAAATCCAAAAGCTGAACCAGTTTTAAGTAACGTATTTTGAGAAACAACCTCTCCCTGCAAATCGACTCCCGTTTTATTATTAAAACCCAGTTTATTTAGATAACTTATAAATGTGCTATGCGGAATTAATGAAGAAAGGAATACCGCGCCAGTATTAATGGATTTTTCCAGAATGCCCGACATAGTTTGCAAGCCATATTTTTCATGGTCAAAATTATACACCGTATCAGGACCAATTTTTACAAAACCACTGTCAATAAATTTGGTATCAGGAGTTACTTTGCCTTCTTGCAAAGCCATAGCCATGGTAAAAGGCTTAAATACCGACCCTGGCTCAAACAATTTCTGCACAATAGTATCTTGAAAAATACCCAGATTATTTTCTTTTGAATAATCATTTAAATTAAACGATGGGTAGTTGGCCAGGGCTAATATCCGCCCCGAGTCTGATTTCATTACAATAATTTGTCCAGAATCTATATCGTCTTTTACTTTTTCTTCTTTTAACAATTCTTCTGCTTGAAATTGGATATTATAATCTAAAGTTACATAAAGGTCTGAGCCATTTAAATTTGCTAATGATGTTGAATCTACGGAATTTAATCCTTTGCCCTGTTCCTGCATACCTTCCTTACCCTGCAAAACAGGATCATAATATCCTTCTATGCCATATTGACCCTGCCCGCCAGCACCCAAAAATCCTACGGTTTGGGCTGCCATACTGCCTTCAGGATAGTATCTGCCAGGAGTATTTTCTAGTGACAAACCATCCAGCTTTAATTTTTTTATAGCACTTACCTGGTTATCCGGTAAATCTTTTTTTATTATTACGTATGAATCACCTTTCTCTAACTTAGATAAAATAAATTCCTCGCTTGTGCCAATAGCGCTGCCCAACACTTTCGCAAACGCGACTTTATCTTTAATTTGCTTTGGCTGTGCTGCAACCAACCATTTATCTTTATTGATTGCCAAATTTTCTATTAATCCTGTTCCAACACTTCCCTGGCTTTCCTTGCTATTTTCAAAAAATATTTGCCCGCGAGTGCCTTGTATTTGTTCAAAACCCGTCTGCTGGCCCAGGGCCCAGGATTGATATAATTTATGATTCATTATTTGTACATAAAATAAGCGGCCCATGATGATTGCCGCCAAAATAAAAAATAAAAATAGAAAAATGGTTGGCCTCCAGCTCTTCATTATTTTAGGATATAACATTTAGCGCATAGCGTACAGTGTATAATTGGCTATAAGCGCCGCCCCATATCCTAATCATTTAGCTTCTGCTAGTGAATTTTGCAAAAGCTGCATATAAGTTACTTTTGTGGTTTTTTCAAAACCAAGCTCTTGTGACTTTGCCATGAGATTTCCCAAAAATTCACTCTGAGCAAAGTTGGCCTGCAATGTCCCGTTTTCAACGTTTAACGTATTTAATTCCCTGGTGTAACTTTTAATTAAAAAGTTTCCCCTTATTAATTCATTAACTTCAAAAACATAAAAAACGAGCATCACCAAAGAACATGCCATCGCTAAAACATATATAAATTTCCAGGGAACTTTAATCACTTGCAATGAAAAAATTTTGTGTGATAGCGCGCGATACTGTAGACGTAATGTTGCTGTTGACATGATGTGAGAATTTAGAATCTAGAAAATAGAAAGTAGAATACGAACACTTTTCTATTTACTATTTTCTAGGTTCTATGTTTTTACTATTGCTCGTAACTTGGCCGATCTTGACCTTGGATTTTCCAATACTTCTTGCCCTGAAGGCAGTATTGGTTTTTTAGTTATAATATGTAGGATTCCCTCTTTTTCTTTTTCCTTAAAATAATTTTTTACAATTCTGTCTTCCAAAGAATGAAAAGATATAATTACCAACCTTCCTTTAGGGGCAAGCACTGATAAGGCCTTGGGTAAAAATGCTGCAAGGTTACCTAATTCATCATTAACCGCAATTCGTAATGCCTGAAATGTACGCGTAGCACGATGAATTCGTTCATGGTAGAATTTTGCTGGCACCGCCATTTCTATGATGCTGACTAATTCAAATGTGCTGTGTATTTTTTTTATCTTTCTTTGCTCAACGATTTTCCTGGCAATTTGCTTGGCAAACTTTTCTTCTCCATATTCTTCCAATATATTTTTAAGTTTTTCTTCTGGATACTCATTTACAATAACCTCTGCGGTTAACGTATTTTGCAAACTATATCGCATGTCCAACGCCTCATTTTTTGCAAAAGAAAATCCTTTACCCGATTCTTCCAACTGCCAAGACGAATATCCCAAATCAAGTAAGATTCCGTTAACTGGCCTAAAATGTTCTTCCTCAATAATTGAAGCTATGTTGACATATGAATCATTTATCAAAACTACTCTGTTTTTATAATCACTGGTTGCTTTTTGTGCATTTTCTATTTGCCCTGCATCTTTATCTATTCCCAATACTCTGCCACTGGGTTTATTTTTTTCCAATATTAAAAGGGTATGCCCCGCTTGGCCTACCGTGCCATCAACAATATTTTCATCTGGTTTTACATCCAGATATTCCAATACTTCTTTTGTAAGAACTGGCTTATGTATCATATTCCTAGAGGTCCGAGTTTTGAAACAATTTCCTCAACTCCCTTCTCTGCATTTTTTGTATAAGCTTCCCATTTTTGTTCATCCCACACTTCCAACCTATTTGATAATCCGCAAATTACTACATTTTTCTGTAACGCTGCATAGGTTTTTAAATAATCTGGCAATAGTATTCTTCCTAATTTATCTAAATCCACTTCCATGGCACTTGCCAATAAATGCCGGGCGAAACCTCGCGCTTCTTGCTGCGATACGGGCAAATTCCCCAATTTTTGTGACATAGTCTCCCACTCTTTTTCTGTATAAATCACCAGGCAATTTTCAACGCCCTTGGTAATAATAATTTTCATTCCTAATTCTCCCCTAAACTTAACAGGCAACGCCAAGCGTTTTTTAATATCAATGGTATGCTTGTATTGCCCAATTAACATAGCCTTGAGACTAACAGCTAACCACTAAACCTAACCACCCATTTAGTTGTAGAAGCCAACGGTCAGAATTATTGAAAGTTATCCCCAGATTTTATGTTTTCTCCCACTTTTATCCACTTTTATCCACTTACATCTATTTATATTCTATTTTATGATGTTACGTCAACACATATTAAAAAAAATTGGCTTTAAGCTTAAAAATACTAAGTTATACACAGTTAATCCACTTTTTCATAGTTCGTATTTAATCACAAAGCCAAAAATCAGCTATTTCCCACTTTTTAGTATATGGCGTCGCATAATATAAATTCGCCCGATGTTATAATATCTAGCAACATATTGTTAGATATGGTAAATTTATCTAATGGGTACTTCCGCTACTCAAAAAGGAGGCAAAGATGCCAAACCTTTCTTATGTATCCTGTGAGGTATCACGGGAGTTGATTGAAAACTTAGCCAAGGACTACGCTAAGATCAATAAATTTGTAGCGGCAATACAATACTCTTGTCGACACGGAAAAGATATACAGGATGCGGAATACTTCCCTTGCGTTGATCAGACTAAGTTTAGAATTGGAATTTTGCTCTTTCACAGATACGTTAAAGAACTTTGGATTGTTTCAGGAGAAGAACTTCGAATTGAAATATATGAGTTCGCCCTTAATCTTGCAAAACAACTACCAAATGACCGTAACATTCACGGTTACCTGCAAAATTTTGCCCTCAACATCCAATTTGAATAAGACAAAACAAAGCCAAACAAAAACCCCTCGCTGCATTGAGGGGCTTTTTTTAGTTACTCTGAATTAATGTTTACAGATTGAACGATTATTGTTTTATCTCTTGCAAGATTTTTTCCCTGATAGTTGTATCTGAAGCGGAAACTTTTTTAAATGGATTCCATGGTGGGTTCCATTCATGGCTTGCCAAAAGCGCTCCGATGCCAATAATTAATACAACCAAAAGCAAGCCTACAATTCCCAAGATAAATGACGTTATTTTACTTTTAACACTTTTTAACTGATTTTTAGAATCTTCCATCTTTTTACTGAGCCAAATTTACTTTACTAGTCGGATTCCAAGATTGGCAATTTGCCCTCCGCTAATTACTAAAATCATCATTAAGATCATCCAACTGGCCAAATTTAACACGTTATTTATCAAATCTACCGGCAATACTTTTACCATGGCGTTTTGTACTTGTTGCTGCAAATCAAAAGAGTTATTATTTTGCGAAGTTGAAATCTCGGCTTGTTTTTTAAATACTTGCACTGGCAGAGCCTTACCCGTAAAAATATTATAGGTCTGGTAAAGTGGCACCAAAATAAGCAATAAGCCCACAACCAACAAAACGTACCCGATGATATTATTTATTTTAGTTTGTTCCATGCTAATTATTTATTACTTAATAATTCTTGTTTTATGTCTTCCGGAATGGGAATGCTTTCCCCGGGTTTTGAAATCCCAGGATAACGCCAGGCACTGACTATTTTTCGTATTTGGCCAACATCTTTTGATGGGGTTTTTGTGTCGGCATACATAAGCCAAATTTCGCCCGGAGCTTTTCCCGCCTTTGGCGGGACCCCGCCAAAGGCGGTAGCTTTACTTTTACCATTTGTATATAACTTTCTAGTTTGCATCAAAGCCATCGTGCCTGGCACAATCCCCTCTTCTTTTCTTTCTGGTTTATTAAGCAAATTCATTAGTTTGCTTTTTGAAAGACTATATTGGCGCATTTTTATTTTAGCATGCTCGGTCCAGAGTAATTTCATAATTGCATATGGGAGTTATAGCTGCGTACAACCTCCATTTTACCATATTTATTCTATAAAAAAATACCCCGAATCCGGATGAGTCTGGATTCGGGGGCTGGTCAGCCACTATTTTGTATGGGTGAAAAAGAGATGACGGAACGGGCACGCATGAAATCATGGCAATAGTTGAGGTCATAACAGCACACGTTCACTTCGTGATCAATAGCAAGATAACCTACGAACGGAACGAAACCACCAAGGAAAAGGCGCGAACCTATGCAAGCTGTACAACGGTTGACATCCAGATGCTTGTCTGTAGTTAAGAAATAAGCTAGTTCAAGAAGTAATCGTTCCAATAACGTTACATCCTTACATCCTTGCTCGCGACGCTGATTAGCCGACTGGTTTTTGTTCTCTTCGTCAGCTTCTAGGACTGCGCGAAAACTGACGACATAGGAACCATTAGCGGGATTACGATCGTTCTGGGAGATATTACCATCGAGGTTATTCTCGAAGGTCCAGACTTGTGAACCAACCTTTCTCAGCGTAGGTACAATATTGTTACAAGTCATACACGATCCCTTAATCATTGGGATGGCCCATTGACCACAGGGGCAATGCATATTGAGCCGTGAAAAATCTTTGTAGAATTCCCGGCTCATCCCTAATTCTCGGTAAACCTGTTCCCAGTTATCAAGCTGGGGAACAAATGGTTGACCAAGAATGGTGGCTACTACCCAACAGCCCTTTGTGTGCGGGCCCTCGTGACGGCAATGATTAACCATTTTCTGCGTATTAGAATCAGAATAACCCATGTCTTCGATGGCATCGGCCAAAATGGGCACGTCAATGTAGTTATTAGTCTCATAAACTACATTGGCAACGCTCAAAACCGTAGCAGACCAAACAGGCATTTTGGGAGCCTCGAAAATTTTCAAAGACGTCATAGACAAATCTCCTTGAGGTTATGAGATTAGAAACTTTTTGTCAAAGGGCCGCACTGCGATGATTTACTTATACATTATTAAAATAATTTGTCAATAAAACCAAAAAGCCGCCTCTAGGCGGTTTTTTGGTTTAAAATATTATTTAATTTCTACTTTAGCACCAGCAGCTTCAAATTTCTTTTTAATTTCCTCTGCCTCTTCTTTCTTTACTCCTTCTTTGACTAACTGAGGACCAGTTGCTGTTGCATCAACCAAGTCTTTTGACTCTTTTAATCCTTTTGCCGTAACGTCTCGGACCACTTTAATAACTTCAATTTTTTGGGCTCCCACTTCTTTTAATTCAATATTAAATGAAGTTTTTTCTTCTACGGGAGCTCCCGGCGCTCCTGCTGCCATGGCAACTGGAGCTGCAGCTGATACACCAAACTTATTTTCTAGCACCTTTACTAATTCTGCCAATTCTACAATTGACATTTTTTCTACTTCTGAAACCAACTTTTCAAATTTAGCTGGTACTTCTGCCTTTACGGGCGCTTCTACTTTTTGTTCGTCTGTCATAATATATTTATATTAATGTTAATTTTTTATATTTTACGCAACCACTTTTTCTTTATCTTGCTTTATTTTATCCAATACTCTTACAAAATTTGTCATTGAACTTGCAAGAGAACCGACCAATTTGCTCAATAACTCATCTCTCGTTGGTATATTAGCTAATACCAATACCCTTTCTTTATCAATGAATCGGTTTTCAAAAATCCCGCCTAAAATCTTAAAATTTTCATTTACCTTTAAAAATTTATTGGAAATTCTTGCTGGGGCTATTTCATCCTCAATACCAAATACCAATGCCAACTGCCCCGGAAGGTTCTTTTTTATTTTATTCCAAAAAGAAATATTTGATTGGCCAAACGCAATTCTAGCCAAGGTCTTTTTGGCAACCTTTAAATTACAACCTGCTTCTTTCAAGCTTTTTCGCAGTGCAAATAAATCTTTGGAATTTACTTTTGCAAAATCCACAAACACAATTGATTTTTGCTTTGCGATGTAAGACTTTAAGTCAGTTAATGACTTTTGTTTTTTCTCTTTAGTTAATGCCATGATGGTAGCTGGGAGCAGGGTCGCTCCCCCTTCCAGATTAATATTATTACTTTGAAATAAAAAAGCCTGCTTTCGCAGACACAACAATACTAAATACCTAATATAACATACTAGATACTATTATTGCCTCGATAGGAATTACAGTGTCCACCATAGCTTTATGCGAAGGCGATTAACTTACCTATTGTCTGCGGCCAACCTTTATTTCCTGTATGCTAATCTATATGCGCCCCAATGTCAAGACTTTAAGTATTTTGCCGCGGCAATATTTTGCTCTTCTAGCGTTTTGCTAAAAATGGTTTTGCCGGTTCCATCTGCGGAAAGGTAAAACCAGTACGGACTATCCTTAGGATATATAGCCGCCATAATGCTATCCATTCCAGGATTACAAATGGGGCCCAAGGGTAAACCCAGATATTTATAGGTATTATAGGGAGAGTCAATTTTGGTATCTTGCAACAAAACGCCCGCATCAGACTTGCCAGTAATATAATTTACCGTTGAATCTACCTGCAGAGGCATACCATTTTTAATGCGCTTCCATAGTATTCCTGAAACAATTCTTTTATCATCGGAACTTCTTACCTCTTTTTCAAGAATTGAAGCCATGGTTACTATCTGAAAAATAGACCTATGTTGGGCTACAATGGATTTTTTTAAATCAGGGGTAAGTTTTTTATTAAAGTTAGCAAGGGCATTATTTATGAAAGCCTCTGGTGTTTCTGATGAATATAATTGGTAAGTATCGGGAAAAATATATCCTTCTAAGCTTAATGTAGCTGGCTTATCTTTCAAAAAATCAAAATTTGTAAAAGCACTATGGCTGGCAGAAATCATAAAATCTTCTTGTGAATAAAGGTGTTTACTTTCAAAATACTTGCTAATATCCTGCAAATTCCAGCCTTCAATAATGGTCACATTATTTTTTATCACATCCCCCGCGGCAAATTTTTTTACAATATCGGCAATTGACATTGACGCAGATACTGCATAACTACCCGCTTGAAGTTTTGTATGCTGGCCTGAAACTATCAAATATAATTTAAAAAACAAACTGCTTTTAATAATGCCTTTTTGTGCCAACTCGTCGGCAATACCTTGGTCGCCAAATCCCTTTTTTGCCACATATACTAATGTTGGCCTTTGGGCAAGCGAATAAGGCACATATACCTCAAAAACACCCAATATCAAAAGGGCAAAAATGGTTAAAAAAATAATATGTTTAGTATATTTTCTCATGTGCGGGGGTGCAAGGATTCGAACCTCGATCAAAGGTTTTGGAGACCTCTATTCTGCCATTGAACTACACCCCCTAGCCTGTTTAATATACATAAATATTACCCAAATTTTACTAATATGTCAAAAAGAAAAACCCCTCGATACAAAACCACCGAGAGGGTTTATTGGAATTTAGTTATGTTGCCTTTACGGCATCTATTGTTTCTGGAGCTGGCTTGAATAAGCCCCGCACCAGTTTAAGAAGTGAAAGTAGGCACAAAACCCAGTAGGTTGGATCCAGCTGCCACCAATAAATTCCATGCCGTGCACGAGCCTGACGAGCATGGTGACAATTATGCCAACCTTCTCCAAGAGTCAAGATAGCAACAAAGCCATTATCTTTGCTTTGATCGTCGGTGGCAAACCGCCGCTTACCGAAAACATGACATACGGAGTTTACCAAGAAGGTTCCATGGTAAAGCAGTATCGTGCTTAGCATAAAACCCCATACGATTCCGGCTAGCCCATCCAGAAGAAAACAGAATCCCAAAACACAAAGGCCTGGCACCAAATTAAGGCGATCAAGCCAGCGCAGTTCCGGGAATTTTTCTAAGTCCCTAACTCCTGATGCATCTTTTGCGGGGGATTTCACAAAAAGCCACCCTATATGCGCCCAAAAGAAACCACCGATAACTGGAGAATGAGGATCCATTTCTCTGTCAGAATATTTGTGATGATCGCGGTGCTGATCGGCCCACCACAAAGGACCATTTTGCATGGCGCTACACCCAAGGCACGCCAAAAGAAATTGTACGAATCTTGGACACTCGTAGGATCTGTGCGACAACAACCGGTGGTACCCGGCAGTAACACCAAACATTCTTACAAAATAAAGGGCGCCACAAAGGCAAAGGGACAATACTGTGGGCTCAATCCAAAAAACTGACAATATGGAAAGATGCAGGGTAACAAACATGATTTTATTGGCATATTTTAACATAGCCAAATTCCTTTCAATTGGGAAGGAACAACCTCATCAAAGCTACACAACTTAATTGTAACATAAAAAATTTCTATAATAAAAAATGGGGTACCAAAGAAAGATCTTTCTTTGGTACCCCTTAGAATTGTCACCTCCCACGAAGTTTAGTCTTTTCCAAACCAACATCGTAAATCGCTATTCTGAGAATGTCGGCTGGAATCGAACCAGGCTCTTGGAGCGGGGGCAATGTCTTGAGACGGCGTGCCTCGTCCGCAATTGCTTTGAGCACAACCGCACTCGATGTAGTCAACTTCTTTTCTTCCAGAACAATCAATGCCATTTTTGCCCCATCCTCAGGCGTAGGACTATAGTACTCCGGCCGTTCAACTCCGAAGAATGCCAGCATACATATAACATCTGGATCCGCCAACAGACCTTCCTCCATATCTTTCCTTTTGGGGTAGGTCGTCAAAAGAAAAAATACGACCAAGAACGAGACGAATCCACTTGCAATCGGAAGCATCATCGGATCTCTCCTGAAAAGAAGAATACACTTTCCTTTGGCGCCTTACCTGGGGAAATGTATTCGTGAATACGATTTTAACATACTACATTATATTGTCAATATTTCAGATTCTTATTCCCAAAACCCATATAAAACAAAAAACACGCCTTTTGGCATGCTTTTTGTAAAAAAATTTAATTATGAGAGATGTTTCGAAACTAATTTTGTCATTTCAAACATATTTACCACAGCCTTACCACCAAATACAGGCTTTAACTTATCATCTGCCTTAATATTCCTTTTATTTTGAGGGTCTTGGAGGTTATTTTTTTTAATATACATCCAAAGTTTTTTTACCACTTCGGATCGTGGCAGTGGACCCTTCCCTACTACTGCTTCTAAATCAGCAGTGAGCTTTAACGGTTTCATAAAAGCTGAATTTACTTTTCTTGCCATAATTTTGCCCCATCTCTTTAATAATACTTACCGAGGGATTACTAAATGATGGGTTTTTATTTAATATACTAGTTATTTATTATTCAAACCTTTGCCCATATTATACCCCAGCCTATAATTCTTTGCAATAAAATTATCCACTAAAGGCAGGATATCAAATTATATACCATTTTGTATCATCAAAAGCAGGGCTTTGGCTGCTTCTTCGCCCTTATTATTTTTTGCCCCTGAACGCTCTTTAGCTTGTTTTAGATTTGATGTAGTAATAACACCAAAGCCGATAGGAATCGATTCTTCAAGCATCACCGTCATCACGCCCCTTGAAGCCTCATTAGAAATATAATAATAGTGGTCGGTATCTCCCTTAATAATGGCGCCCAGGGCAACAAGTCCATCAAATTTTTTAGTCTTAGCCAAATGCTGGCAAGCTAAAGGAATTTCAAATGACCCCGGCACATGCATAATGGTAATACCGGATTCTTTAAAACCTTCTTGCATTAAATAACTCACTACTCCCTTTAAAAGATTGCCCGTTATATCCGCATTAAAGTCTGCCACCACAATACCCACCGATTTTTTGCTCCAGTTAACTGACCAAGTATGTTTGATACTTTCGCTGTTTTTTCTCTTCATTTTTTTATTTCTTTAATATATTAACAACGTATTTTGCGATCATATCGGTTTCAATATTCACCGACTCCCCCACTTTTTTTGCCCCTAAATTAGTATGTAAAAGCGTATAGCTAACCAATGAAACCATAAAAGAATCCAAAGCCATATCCACCACCGTAAGACTCACTCCATCAATGGCAATTGACCCCTTGGGTGCAATAAATGTTATTAAATCCTTTGGGGCTTTAATGGTAAACACCTTTGAATCACCCTTTGTTTCTATTTTTGTAATTTTAGCAGGCCCATCAACGTGCCCGGCTACCAAATGCCCGTCAATAAAGTCACTAAGCTTCATACTGCGCTCTAAATTTACCAAAAAACCTGGTGCCCAAGTTAAAACGGTGGTTTTGCTTTGGGTTTCGGGCATGTATTCCACCTCAAAGCTACGGTTAGTCATGGCGCGCACCGTTGAACAAATACCATTAATACAGATACTTTGACCCTTTTTTAGTTTCCAACCTTTGGGCAAGCCAACACCTATAAAAAGGCTTTGGTTTTTTGAGGCCACTGTCCTAATTTTTTCTACGTTTTTGATAATTCCTGTAAACATTTTTTTACTTCCTCTATATCTTTTGTAATTTGCTCTATTGCCTCTTGGTCATTTTTAAAGACCATGTTGTCCCTTATTTTTTTTACAATTTCAACTCCCAGCTCCTGGCCGTATAAATCACCCGAAAAATCAAAAATAAAAGCTTCAATAATATACCCACCAGCCAAATAAAGCGCTGCTCCATATACAGCCTCTTTTATGGTAATACGACCAGCATATATTCCGGGTGCAACCGCCAGAGCGGAATTAACCTTAATATTGGCCGTAGGAAACCCTAATCCCCTGCCTTTCTTTTCGCCATGCACTACCGTGCCTTTAATTAATAACTCCATTGTAAATTCCCGTTTTGGATTTTCACCTTAACAATAACCAAACCGTTAATAGTTTTTGAAAATTTTCCGGTAGAATCTTTACCGGTAATTTTAGTTTTTCCCGCGCTATATGATGCCAAAATATTATATCCGTTATTATTTGCCACGCTTTGCGATAACGTGTTAAGGACATTATTTTTTCCATAAGCCCAAGAAAACGTCAGCTGATTTTTTCCAAGAGGCGCTAAAACTCCATTATATTGTATTGATTTTAGTACCGCTGAAGTTGATGTTCTGCTGGTATTATAAGCAAGACTAATAGCAATATTATTGCCAGCTTGGTCGGCAATAGTAATTGTATTGTTTTGACTTGAAATAAGTAGCAATGTGCTGGCTGAAATGGCATCCTGGCCAATAAATTTTAAATTTTTGGCCACCGAATCAAATTGCACAAGTGCTTCGGGGGCAGTTTTATCGATGGTAAAAGTGATAGTTTTTTGTTGCTCATGATTCCCGGCATCATCAGTTGAGAAAAATGTAACCACATGTACGCCTTCACTAGAAACTGGAAGGGTCAAGGTACTACCAGTTGCTTTTTGCATTCCTACATTGTCTATATTGTAGCTAATGCTCAGCACGCCAGAAGTTTGGTTTTCCTGCCCCACGACAACTTGGTCTAGGGCAGTTATGGTGACCGTTACATTACTTTTGTAAAAATTATGTTGGCCTTGGGTTCCTGCAATAGTTGCTGTTGAAATTGGTGCCAATATATCCTGTGATTGATTGGAATCAACAACTGCCGTTGGCAATATAGTCGACGGTGGATCAGTTGGAGTTTGCTGGACCACAAGTGTGGTGGGCGTATTGGTTGAATTACTAAGATTAATTTGCCCAGTAAGGTCTTTAGTCACCGGTATATCGCTAAACACTTCTGTACTGGTTACCTGGCTATTATCAATATCTTGGCTATCCAGAGTAAAAGTTCCTGTATCAGTGCCATTCATTTGCACATTATAGGTTTGCCCGTCGTCGGTAGGCAGATACATAAACTTATGGCCGTTTAGTATTTCAAAGTCGGCATTGGGAATTTGGTTAACAATACTACCATCACTTGCTATTCCCAACTGATTTCCAAATTGATCCGTTGCAAAAATATTTACGGGACTAAATACAGAAATAGCCTTTCCATGTAGGTTGCATTTGGTAATATCTTGTGAAATTAAGCTTGGTTTTGGGTTAAGAGCGCTTCCAGAAATAATATCTACAATTTCTTGGCGGCTTCCATCATGGCTTAACATGCTGCTATGGTCCCCAGCCAAAAGATAAAATTTATTGCTGTCATTAATTGGCAAATTAGTGGCGCTTTCTAAAGGAACTGTACCGTCGCCGGGAGCAAACGTTGGCTTTTTGTAATCCACAAAACTATTGCCAAGCACATTTTTATACCTGTCTTCAATAATTTTGCCTACCGTTGCTGCTTTGCAACCATCTATACTATACAAATCCACTCCCGCGGTGCGAAGGTCGAAGTTATCAAAGTTTTGGGTATGCAAGTTTTCGGCTCCCGTTAATGCTATGGAGTTTAAAGCATGGTCGAGGGTCAAATAACTTTTAAATTCATTGTAAGTTAAATTTTTATCGGTATGAGGGGTTGTTGTATCCCCAATAGTGCCCTCATCAATGACTTCCACAAAACTGCCTTTGGTGTTGTAGTACTGTTGACTTGGGGAAAGATCGTAAGCAACCGGCATATTAGCGGTAATTTTTTTAATTTCATCTTGCGCAAGCCACGGAATACCAAAATTATCTCCCTGCAAAAGTACTTTTACGGCTTTGGGAGCTCCGGTATTTGGCACACCTACGAATATTGCCTTTCCAATATGGTTGTCAGCCACGTGATCCATGACATATTTTTTTACAATTAACCCGCCTTCACTATGAGCTACAATATCAACCTTATTGCTTCCGGTTTGAGTCATAATATCCTGGATTTTTTGCGCCAGTAAATTTGAATTAGTTGAATTGTTAGGATATTTGCCGCTGGCTCCATATCGCCAATCATAAGGAAACGTAAATAATGTGGCAGTTGAACCAACGCCTTCAACATAACCTTGGTTTTTGAATTCGGTGATGAGGCCATCGGTGTAGTCAAATAATGTAATACCAGAAAATTTCTCTGAACCAATAATATTTAAAATAGATACACCAGAGTCACTTGATGTAACATCCTTATTAAATCCTAATGGATCTATAAAACTGTCACTGATATCAGTGAACATTCTTCCAAGATCAGCCCATAACAAATCACTGCTATTCTTCAATCCCGTTCCTATCAAGCCAGGAACAATTAAAACCGGCGTTTTTGTTACAACGACTGGCGGCGGAATATAAGCCAACTCTGCATCACCAAAATTAAACTGGTTAGTATTGCTTATCCTATAATTCCCGTCACTTAAAACATGAAATATTCCGCCCTTTATGGTGTGCAATAGTCCACCCGCGTTAACATAACTTGAAACATCAGTATACAAAAGTCCACTACTATTTGAAACAATAACACTATTATCATTTCGATTTATCAAAGCCTTCGGTTGTGATATGCATATCCTTCCCGTAGCTGTTAATTCGTTACACGTGGTTAAAAAATTGGTAAATGCTTTATCGCTTCCCAAATCAAAGTTATCGGGACTGTCGGGGTAAAATCCTTCACCTCCATTACTTGGAAAATCAGCCCCGCCAAGTTGGATGCCGACACTATCGTCAAATCCATAAGCAGCATGTGCTAAGGCAAAACCATCATAATCTTCTTGCCATTTAAACGTTATCCTACCATTGCTATCCTGGTAATAATTTAAAATTCTTAGGAGGGTTGGGTTAGAAGAAGCATGCGAGATTACAGGAAAAATCAAAAAACCACATATCGAGAAGATACAGAAAATTATGATTTTATTTTTCATAAAAATATTTAAATTAATTAAAAGCCCATATTACTAACTCCATAAAGATAAAAGAATACAAGTGATAACCAAATTAGAATCATTCCCACTAGGATAGCGATTATATATTTTCTTAACTTTATACTTGTGATTAATAAACCCAATACTCCAATCCATTCAATGGCTAAGGCAACAAATAAGTAAACTGAATTATTTGGAAAAATATTTGCTTTAATACCCAAAGAATATAGAGAATCAAAATTCTTCCCTAAAAAATTACTAATTGATAGGACTATAAAAGAAAACACTATCTCTGGCACGACAAACATTGCTCCGAAGACCCATAACCAAATTTTTTGCATTTTTTCCATACAATAAAGAAGACTTTCAAATATTTAAAACAATTGTTTTAAAAAATATTTTTCGGGCTTCAATTTAAAAATACGTTCCCTTATGCTACCTTTCTTTACTGTAAATTACAATCTGACTACAACAAAAAAAGGCGGCCACCGCCACCTTTTTTAGCTCATATTTTACTTTGCTCCTAGGTACTTTTTGATGTATCGCTCTATTTAGGTTCTTTAGTTACTTTTTCTATCCCAGAAGTAGCATCGTCCATCATAATCATATTGGCATAAAAAGCTTTTAACGATTTAATACTGTTTCTTATATTTATCAAATCCTCCTCTCTGGTAGTGTTGTTTTGTTTTAACTGCGCAATATCTTTTTCAAGCATACTGGTTTTATTTTCCAACTGTTCCTTTAAGTTATTTTTAATCTCGGTTAAATCCTCTTCTTTAATGGTGCTATTTTCTCTTAACTTCTGAATATCTTTTTCAAGTAAACTGGTTTTGCTTTCCAACTCTGCTTTTAGGTTATTTTTAATCTCTGCCAAATCCTCTTCTTTGATAACACTATTTTCTCTTAACTTTTGAATGTCTTTTTCAAGCAAACTAGTTTTATTTTCCAACTGTTCCTTTAAATTAAACTCTAGTTTTGCAAGTTCTTCTAATTTCAATGCATTCATTTCTTTCATTTGAGCAATATCTTTTTCCAATGAAATTGTTTTATCTTCCAATTTTGAGGCTAATCTGGCTAATTCTTTATCTTCTAACGTGTTGGTATCTTTTAACTGCTCAATATCTTTTTCAAATACAAGCGTTTTGTCTTGTAATTTTGCTTCTATTTTTGCTAATTCTTCTAATTTTATCGCATTAATCTCCTTTAATTGCTGAATATCTTTATCTAGTAAAGCAGCTTTATCATCCAATTTCGCTTCCAATTTTGCCTCAAAATTTGTTAATTCTTCTTCTTTTGCAACATGGATTTCTTTTAATTGCCTAATATCCTCTCCAAGCAAAACAGTTTTATCTTCCAGTTTTGTTTCGAGCCTGGCCAACTCTTTATCCTCGGCAGCGTTAGTGTCTTTTAATTTTTGAAAATCTTCTTCAAATATGGCGGTCTTATCTTTTAATTTATTTTCTAGTTCCGCCTCTAAATCTACCAAGCCTTGTGCTTTTGCCGCATTAAGCTCTTTTAATCCTGCAAGGTCCTTTTCAAACGTAACAATTTTATCACCAAGCCTTTCTTCTAATTTAGCTATGCCCTCCTTGGCCCTAGCATTAGTTTCACTTAATTGCTGGAGATTTTTTTCAAAAAAGTTTATTTTATCTTGAACTCTTACTTCAAGCTTAGCCTGTAAGTCCATTAACTGTGCTTCTTTACTGGTGTTGAGTTCTTTTAGTTGTTCTAAATCTTTTTTAAATAACGTTGTTTTGTTGCTAATTTTTGAAGCAAGTAAAGCCAGCTCATGATCTTCTGCAGCGTTGGTATTATTTAATTGCAAAAGATTACTTTCAAAAAGAGTGATTTTATTTTGCAACTTTTCTTCCAAATTTGCCTTAAATGTTGCCAATTGATCAACTTTTACCGCATTAAGATCTCGTAATTGTTGAATATCTTTTTCAAACGAACTACTTTTATTTTGAAGACTAAGCTCCAATTGCTCCATTTGGTCTCGAGCAGCAGCATTGGTATCGCGCAGTTGGATAATTTCTTTTTCAACAAAAGAAACTTTGTCTTGCAATTTACTTGCTAATTTTTTTTCAAATTTTAATAACTCTTCTTCTTTTGTCGTACTAATATCCTTTAACTGTTTTACATCCTTCTCTAATAACACTGTTTTTTGCTCTAACTTTGATTCTAACTTTACTAACTCTTGGTCCTCGGCAGCATTGGTTTGGTGTAACCGCTGAAAATCCTTCTCAAATAGCATTGCCTTATCTTGAAAATTTACCTGTAAATTCGATTCTAACTTTGCCAAATCTTGAGCTTTTACCGCGTTAAGGTCTTTTAGTTCTTGGATATATTTATCAAGAAAAACGACTTTTCCTTGCACTTTTGCTTCCAGATTAGCCAATTCTTTGCTTGAAGCCGAGTTGATTTCTTTTATCTGTGCAAGATATTTATCAAGTGAAACCGTTTTGTCTTGCGCCCGAAAGTTAACTTCAAGATTTTTCAGGCTTTCTTCTTTAGAGGTATAAAGCTCTTTTAACTGCTTGATGTCTTTTTCAAGTATTACCGTTTTATTCTCTAGCTTTATCCTTAATTGCACTAATTCATCATCTTCCTTGGTATTAGCCCTTCTTAGCTCTTCGATGTCCCTGCTAAGCACCATACTGCTACTTTTTTCAACTTCCTCCTTTATCAATGCCAATTCTTTCTTTTCTGCAGCATTAGCTTCTTTTAACTTCTGAATATCTTTTCTTATGCCGTGGGCAAGTTGAAAAAACTTATGCCAAGCATATAAAATCAAAAGCCCGCAAAGGAAAATAATTAATAAGAGACATATAATCACCAAGAATATGCTAAATATCAATGAACTAACATTAACAATAGTAGGCTGCTGGGCCACACTAGTTGCTTGCTCTGAAATATTATTTGCCACCTCTTTAACTACCGGAGGAATTATTGAGGGTTTTTTAACAACTGGAGGAGAATACGTTGCAGCACTAATAGAGAAATTCGCAATACCTAAATTTTTTAAAATATTGGTCCCATTACCATCATTGGCAAGTACCGAGCCAGAAGTAAATTTCATGGTGGCGCTTCCCGCAGCCAGACTTCTAAAATTAAGCGTTAGCAAGTTACCAAATGGGCCCGTAAACCCAGGATTAAATATTATCCCCTCAAAGTTTGCCGTGCCTGTATTATTGGAAAAACTAGGCTCCTGAACCCAAATTGAAATAATAGAGGCTGATTTAGAAATAGAAATTAATCTTAATTTATCAGCAGGAAAAGAAATGGCTCCCGATACGGCATTGGCCGATCGATCGGTGCTAGACACCGCTACAGTAACAGAAAACGACTGTCCGGATGAGTAATTTCCGGAGGCAGGAGAAAACGATAAATCTGCAGCATAAGCCAGGGGACTAAAAAACAGAAAACCAAAAACACACGCAAGGAAAATATATTTTAAAGACGATTTCTTTTCCATATGGTATACCAAACAAAAACAACACTTAGTATAGTAATTATACTCCAAACAAAATAATTTTGGTACCAAGGTAAAGCGTTTTTTGGAGCCACTTTTACAATTTTCACGTTGCCCGACCTATCAACTGCTTTTACATAGATAATGCTTTGTAAGGATTGGTCTTGCAAAACATAGGGACTTTGCGCAACTACCCATTGGCTACTTTCAAAAAAACTTTTAAATGACCCTATATTGCCCGTTTCCATAACTTGGTAGTGATCAATACCAGAACCTTTATCTTGCGCTCCAAATGCCACAAAATATTTCCCATTAAAAATATTGGGGTCTTGCCCTATTTTAGGCTCAAAGATTTCTGGCGGAACAATATCATGTAAAGGGGTAAATATTTGCGGGGACTTTTCATCTACAATAGTTATATTAAGCGGGGCCTTGGTAATGCTGGCCTCTGACCCATTTCCATCATTAATTAGTATATTTTCATTGGCTGCACTTATGGTAGCACTCCCCTTTTGCTTTGCCTTTAGTATTAAAGAAAATAAATATTCTCCAGATCCAGAAAATCCGCCGGGCGTTACTCCAGAAAAAAATACTAAGCCATCGGAAACTAACGTTGGCTGCTTTACCCAAAACGTCAGGGTTGAATTTCCACTATAAAAACCCTTAAATTCAAACATGTCCTTGGGAAAGGCAATTTGACCCTCAACTGCATTGAGCGATTGACTTTGGGTATCAACAAAAACTCCTACCTGGAATGTGGTATTAACACTGATATTTTTGCTTTGCGTGCCAAAAAATATCTCAGCGGCTTGCGCTTTGAGCGCAAAGACACTAAAAAACACTAAAACGAGAAATAAAAAAAAATATTTTTTCATAGTATTAATAAATTATCCGCTCCAATAATACGCCATAATGCTAAAATCAGTTAAATCAACTTTGCCATCGCTATTTAAATCAACATTTGCCGGTACATTAGGCCTTTGGTACCAATAAGCAAGCATTGAAAAGTCAATGAGGTTAACACTCCCATCGCAATTTAAATCTGCCCTTTGACATTTTGCCGCTATTTTCGCAATGGTTTGATTACCCACCGTAAAACCTACGGTTTTTCCAAAAGAACTAGCTAAGCTGGCAGACAAAATTACTTTTGATTTTGTGGTATGCTGTCCATTTTCCAAGGGACTGGTATCAAAGTTGTACAAATAACTTCCATCGTCTGATGACTTTACCGTATCAAAAAATTGCTGGTCAGAATTTACCGCAACCGTAATTTGGGCATTTGGCACGCTTTGACCAAAAATAGCTATATTATCGCCACGAACAACTTCTTGCTTATCAACATCAATGGTAGGCGAAATAAAAATACCTCCTACGGTAGTATTAGCGCCTTCGGTAATGTATAAAGGAAAATTAAATA
>Ga0207117_1010_pt1 | contig 20769 bp, 18 predicted proteins | sample Alteio_BWMinHeat_45_FD_153502 | JGI IMG/M metagenome (GOLD analysis project Ga0207117, IMG submission 153502) | Enriched cells from forest soil in Barre Woods Harvard Forest LTER site, Petersham, Massachusetts, United States -... | ecosystem: Environmental > Terrestrial > Soil > Temperate forest >...
CAGCCCACCCGTCGTATTCTCCTATATTTGCACAAACTCGAGTCTTTAGACCTTCAATCACCTGCTGAAAATCCTTTTTCATCTTTGGGACAGATTCTTTCGGTTGCTCACCCAAGTCCGTTAAGCCTCTGTTTCTGAATTGCTCAATATAGGCCGTTAAACGTTCTTTCGTTTCCTCGGGCCAGGCAGGAAGAACGACTTTCTGAACCATCAGCTCACTAAACCAGGCTCTCATATCAATGTTCTGAAGCCTCTCGCTGATGTTCCTTACAAGAAAGGGATTTCGAAGAGAAACCAAATGCGCCTGGAGCCGCTTTAAAGCACTTTCATAGGGGGAAGGAGTACTTGGACCAGAAAAAGTTTGGATTTTGCCCAGTTGTCGGAGGACAACCGCTCGGATCTTCTCAAAATTGTCCGGAGAAAACCGACAGTCTCCATATTTATATTCGGGGGCACTCTTAGTGCCAGCCATCTCTAAGCTATCCTCATTCCCTTCCCAACCCGCTTTGACGAGCTTCGATGCGATCTCCGCAAAAGGCTCTAAGTCTAATTCAAGATCGCCCAACTCCACCGTGGTTGCCCCGCTCGCAGGGATGGACAAAGAGGATGATGTCGACCTGGCTCCTGTCTGTAAAGTTGCGTTCATAAAGATTCCCTTAACGATACTTTTTTCTAAAATCTATATTCATCTTGAATCATTTGCAATGAAGTGTTCTTGTGTTGATCAAAAAGTGTGATATACTCGCTGCAAGTTTCTACTGTCTTTGTCAAATGCTGCCCCTGTGCAACGACATGGTCAGCGAACTCCCTAAGAAGCTTAGCGCTTTCCCACTCGGTCTTAATAACGATAGCCAAATTTCTGCGGTTTTTGCGCAACTTCATAATCGTCTGTTCTGCTTCCTCTATTTCTCGTTTTAATTGACCAATCCGACGATCAATAACAGTAAAATCTTCTAGTTGCTTTTTTTCCGCCTCGACAGCATCTAAACTCTTCGTTGTACTCTCTAACATCTCTTGAACTTGTTTTAAAACTTGATCGTTCCGCAACTCTTCTATGCGCTGTTCACACTCCCTTTGTTTCCCTTGCAAGGTCTCAATTTCATCAGAAATTATCTTTTTCCGCATAATTGCACCAGAAAGCTTCTCATTTCCATTCAGGTGAAGTCTCAAGGTTTGGATTTGCATTTCCGCTTCCCCAATCTCAGTTTGAAGACCGACTATTTCCGCATAATTATATTCCCTTAGAGGAACCGTAAAATCGATTGAAATATTTGGTAGATTTGTCGTCCCATCCCACTCTAGACTATAGGCATAGGATATCGTTTTACCATCTGTGGATGCTCTAGGTCCATAACCAAAAAATTTAAGCTTTTTTCCCTTTACCGCTGCAACAAAACCGCCAGCATTATTAGTGTTAAAAAATGTGCTACGCTCAATTTCATCAGCAGGTACAAGGCGATAACCTCTCTTTATGTTTGCGATACCAACCGATAATCCCTTATAATTCTTAGCCAGTCCACTATACTCCACCTTTTCTAGATCTTCATCCGCCATAGGTCTTAGCTCTTCATGAGCCCTTTCCAGCGCACCGGGTTTAAGACTGTACATCTGTACCTCTTCATCCGCCCGCCATTCCTTTTGATACAAATTGGAAGTATATGGGGGGCCGATCTCAAGCAATTTAACTTTTTCTTTTAGCTCAACAATACTCGCAATCGCCGCTTCCATATTTTCAGTGCTGGTTTGAATGTCTGTTTCGAGTATAGCCAGGGCACTTTTTTTACTTTCAATGTTTGCCTTAACTTCCTCAAGTGCGCTTAACTGCTGTTGGGCTAAACTTTGTACACTTGCGGCCGTCGCTGCGAGAAGCTCTTGTTTCAAGGCATCGTCAATCACTGTTTCTTCATTCCCTTGTAGACGCTTAATAAGAGCATTCAATTCTTTTGAATTCTCTTCAAGAGCTTGAATTTTTTGGCACTGTTTTTCTCTCTCAACTTCGTTTTGTGCCAAGCTGCTCCTTCTTTGATTTAGTACCTCGTTAGCCTTATGTAGCTCTTCTGGCAATGTCCTTAAAAATTTACCGAAAATTAGACTGATCCATGCGTGCGTAGCCATCTGTACACTATCGCCGAACTTTTTATGCATATGATCCGTGGCCATTGCAGGAATATATTGTTGTTTATTAAAGCAACCATGCCTTGAAAAAGACTCCAAAAGCTCTTTTCGAGCTTGTTGATCTCTTATATCGATGAAGTGCACACGGCCACTTTGATAGATCTGAAGGATCGATCTCCAAATATGCTGACGCTTTTGAGTCGGTTCCATAAAACCAATACTTGATTGTTCTGGGCCAGAGATTGGATTGTTTGGATGATCAGATTCTCTAGCATAGGCTTCAAATCTTCTGCCATCCTTCATAGATGCCACAACATCGGCCTTGACGTGCCCCTGCTTCGTCAACAATAGGTGAACATGTGCATTTGCCTCAGGTTTGTCAGGATCAAAAGTATCCGGAAACCTCTCTCGTATGCTATTGATTAGATCGATGACAGGATTTCCCCTGTCGAGTAAAAATGCGGTGACGGGTAAAACAATCACTAGAGACAGAAGAGAGCGTGATCTTTGCACCGTTTGGTCAATGCTAATATTCGTACATAACTCAAATTCGCCATCCCCTCTTGTATCGCCAAAGCCAGGGCAATCTGCCAAAAGGTAAGAGCTTCCAGCTACATTATAACCTTGGGTGTAAATTGTTTCCGCTGTCCCAATCAAATGTCCAATTTTCGGATAATCGCTCTCTTTTTGTGGAATGTGAAGAACGTCTTCCCCAACATGATTTTGCTTTTTCTTTAAAGGAGCTTGCATCAAATAGGCAACACTTGTGCTTTTACCTGAACCTGTATTGCCAACAAACAATACAACATCTCGATCTGCTATATTCTTAACATGTTCGTTTGATTCCCGAAGCAGCTGCATCGTTCGTGCGATCAGTATACTATCTCTTTTGCTAACCAGTTTAACGTAATTTGCATCTAACACCGTCTCCAAAAGAATTTCCTCTGGTGTTCTGGTGATTTGCAATTTATCGTAGTATTTTCTTGACAAATCTCTTATAAGATAAAACAATTCTAAGTGGCCATTGTTTAATAAGCTGATATCAATCGCTTTCATCCCATTTGTTATAAGATTACCAAGCAGCTGGTCCATCAAAGGTTCTTTTTCTGGATTTTGAAACTTTTGACGCAGCTCTTTTTGTTCCTTTTTGATGTCCGCTAGATTTTGTTTCCGCGCTCGATCCTCGTCTAGCTCGGGTCTAATTAAAATGCACCGATCAGCGTTATTCGCAGTAATTTCAGACAGATGTTCAGGGATTCTCTTCCAAACGAGATGACAACGTTCAAACAGATATTGTGGGAAATCCCGTTTCTCGCCGTACTTTTGACTTACTTTGTCCCATTTTGCAACCTGAACATTGACAATAATTTGCCCTTGAGATTCTGTGCGAACCCTATAGGTATTTGATGCGCTTGAATCTGAGCCCTGAAATACATATTTACTATAAGGGTTGGGATGGCCTGAAAGTAAACTGCCTGAATATCGCTTGCATTCCTGCAAGCGATATTTGTCTGGGCTAATAGCAGCATCTTGACTTGCCTCGGGATGATGACGTATTGTCAATTCATCACCTTGCTGAAAAAGGTTACTTTCAAGGCCGGCAATCAAATGGTGATAGGGCCTCAGGTACTCGATTTGGGTTGCAAATGTCCCGTTTTGGACATATATTTCCGATAAATCATCTAATCGAAACCCTAGAGCACCATCCTTTTTTCTTTCGCAACGCTCAATCAAACCATTATGCATCTTTCCATTAGGTGTACTGAGAAAAAAAATCTTTCCTTCAAAAAAACCCACTGGTTGGTTCCAGTACGTTACAATGCCTTCGCTTTTCTTGGGCCTCTTCTCGATCACCTGCCCCAAAAGTGTATCTAAATCAAATTCATAATTACTTTTTTGCAAGAAATTTGCGGCCTCTGCTAAATCGATCTCTTTCTTATCGAGATTTTCAATGTAGTCTCGTAAATCCTCTGTTGCTTTTTGATCGATATAACGCCTGATTCTAATAAAATGGGAGTCGTTTACCATCATAAACATTGGAATTGCAAAAAGAGTATGGAGCTCAGCCCAACCGTCGTACTCTTTCATATTTGCATGAGCACGGTCCTTAAGCTCTTCAACTACCTGCTTAAAATCCAACTTCATCCTTTTAACAGTTTCAGCCACAGCCGTGTTGGTTTGCGCTAATGCCCTGTTTCTAAAATGCTCAATATAGGCTTTAAAAAGCTCTTTCGTCTCTTTCGGCCAGTTAGGGTGGATGATTTGCTGAATAGTCTCTTCTTGTTGAAACCAGCCTCTCATATCAATGTTCTGAAGCCTTTCGCTGATATTTTGTGCAAGAAAGGGATTTTGAAGAGAAACCAAATGCACTCGCAAGAGCTCTAGAGTATTTTCATAAGTATTTTGTGGAATAAAAATTCTCTGATTCGATTCTACAGATGCAGCTGCACTTGAAGCAGAAGAGGAGGCTCCCCCGCTGCCGGATGTGCTTGAAACTGAAGAAGGCTGCATGGATAAAACTGCAGAAGAACTTTCACTTTTGCCTAGTTGTCGGAGAACAACAGCTCGAATATTCTCAAAATTGGCCTGAGAAAACCGGCAGTCGCCATATTTATATTCGGGAGCATTCCTAGTCCCAGCCAATTCTATGCTACCCTCATTCCCATCCCAACCCGCTTCGATGAGCTTCGCTGCAATCGCCGCAAAAGGCTCCAAGTTTAATTGTAGATTACCTAACTCCACCGTGGTTGCCCCGCTTGCACGGATCGATAAATCGGTTGATGTTGTCTTAGCATCTGTCTGTAAAGTTGCGTTCATAAAGCTTTCCCTTTCCTAAATTGACCCTGAAAAACGTTAAAACCAAAATTATTTTTAAAAGTCTTTTACACTTTTTCAATCAAAAATGTCAAAAAAAATATGTTTTAAAGAAGCGCGTAATGATCGGGCTATCTATTCAAAAACAAAATTGCATTCCTGAAAAACTATCGCATCTTTACGGTGCACCCGGCTGTTAGTACTTTTTCTTTTCTACAATTCCCTGTTCCACTATAAACAAATTTTCTACTTGAGGTGGGCATGCGCGTTGGAGTCTTGGGAATCAATCACAAACTTGCGAATCTTGGACTGAGGGAAGTTTTAGCTAAAACGTGCCAAAAGCGTTTAGGGCATAGCCATACGATCCATGGGGAACACAGTTTTCTTCTCCTATCGACGTGCAACCGCACGGAGATCTACTTCTCCTCCGAAGACCTTGCCGCTTCCCACTCCTACCTCCTCAACATTTTGCGCAACGAAGTTGCCGAAGACTTCGACCAAAAATTGTACTCCTACTTTGGGAAAGATTGCCTGCACCACTTGAGCCGCGTGGCAGCTGGCCTCGACAGCGCGATCGTGGCTGAGACCGAGATTCAGGGACAGGTGCGCATGGCTTATGAAGCTGCTCAAGAGCAACACGCCCTCCCCTACGAGCTCCATTACCTGTTTCAAAAAACGTTAGGGATCTCCAAAAAAGTCCGTTCCGTCCTCCCGCAAGTGCCAGGGCTCCCGAATATTGAACACGCTGTATTTGGGATTGGGCAACACGTCTTCAAACAATCAAAAAATGTCAATATCCTGTTTATCGGTGCTTCTGAAATCAACGAACGGGTCTTGAACTATCTTACGAATAAGGGAATGTCGAATATTTCCCTGTGCAACCGCTCACAAGAGCATTGCCACCCGCTCGCAGAAAAATACGGGATCGCTTGCAAAGGGTGGAACGAGATCGTCCAGTGGCCCAACTACGACTGGGTCATTCTGGGGACAAAAGCCCCCGATTTTCTCATCAAATCGACAGATTTGACAAAAGGAGACGGTTCAAAAAAACTCATCATAGACTTGGCCGTTCCGCGCAACGCAGAGCCAACCTTGGCCCACCACCCAAAAATCACTCTCTTCAATCTCGATCAGCTCAATCGCCATTTGCAGACCCGGAACAAAAAAATGGTCAAATCTTTATTATCAGCTGAAGCTCTGACCGAATCGCTCGTGGCCAAGCAAATCGAAATGTTCAATGAAAAAGAGCAACACCGTCTTAAATTTGCCCTTGCAAGTGCTTAGAAAGTATGCATAATTGTCGGGAATAGTGAACACGAAGGACTGAAGATGGCAAAAAAACATGTAATAGAAGCGCAAAACCCCCTGATCTTGCGCTGCAATCGGCTCATTGAAGCCTTTTCCAAATCGAATGACGAACGCGATTTCTATTTGGATCAAAAAGAGGGGTTTATCGTCTACGCCGATCTCGATAAATCGAGCGAAGAACTCGCTCTTTTAGAAAAAGAGCTCAAAAAGGACGCCAACAACTATTCCATGATTCCCAAGCTCACCTTCTACGAAACCAAAAAGATCATGGAAGGGTTTATTCACGAAAAGGTGTACGACATCGATACCAAGGAAAAACTTCTCGACATCATCCAATCCAAAGAAGCGCGGGAAAACTTCCTTGAGTTCATCCACGACCACCACTCAGAGTTTGAAAAGTGGCAAGCTTACTACCAAGAGAGATCGCGCATCCGCATTATCGAATGGCTGCGCACAAATGGATTTACCTTTGTCTTTGAAGAAGACCTCGAATTTCCAAAACTCTTGCTCGAAAGGCTCAAGAAAGAGCTGTTTGAAAAAAAGGTGGGCAAGGATGTTGCCAACGCGCGTAAAGTTCTCATTGCAAAAGCAAAAACCTACTACTCAAATGAGGCTCTAAATCCACGGCCAAAACGGGGACGTCCGCCCAAGCAAACGTCAAAAGTGGAAATCGAACCCCAAATCTCAATTGACATCTACACAACCGTACCAAGCGGCCTGCGCCCCTTTCTGTTTGTCCCCGAAATCCACTTAGGTGGTGGAGCGACCTTCTCCTCCCGCTTTGGACATGAAGAGGAGCTGCTCACACACAAACGGTCGCACAACCATGAAATGAACCAGACGCTAGAGAACCTCAACAGCAAGCTACAGGCTCTCCGCTCCCTCACTTCCAAATGGAAAGAAGTGGAAATCTTAGGAAAGACCCCCGAAAGCCCCGTTAGCAAGAAACCTGAGGCCGCGCCACTCGTTTCGCCTAAACCGGCAATCAATGGGATGAAAAAAAGCCCCGTCATACCGGTTGCTGCCATCCAATCGAAAAAACGCATTTCGACAGTCGCCGCACCCAAGGCAAAAGCCATCTTGAAACACACATCTGCTGTGGCAGCTCCCTCCAAAAAGAAAGCCGTGCATCATCAAGCCGCTCCCAAAAAGAGACCGCTAGTTAAAACCAAGGAGGCTGTGAAAAAAGCAGCACCCCCACAAGCAGCCCGTAAAGCAACGGCTCACAAGCCAACTCGCCATGTGGCTGTAAAAAAACCTTCCAAACCTGCGAAGAGACGATGAGTCGATCTCTTCTTAGCAAACGGGCACATTGATCTATGTCTTCTAAAAGGCATCACCAATTAACGCCTGAAGAAGAGAAAATCATCTCGTTTAAACATACCGAACGGCCGGGATCTGGAGTCTACGAACACCTCGACCAGCCCGGCGTTTATGTCTGCAAGCGGTGCGATGCACCTCTTTATCTTTCCAAAGATAAATTTGCTTCCGGATGTGGCTGGCCAAGCTTCGACGATGAAATCGAAGGAACCGTCTTACACCTTCCAGACGCCGATGGAAGCCGCACCGAAATCCTTTGCGGCCACTGCAAGGGCCATCTTGGACACGTCTTCTCAGGAGAGCACCTCACTCAAAAAAATGTGCGGCATTGCGTTAACTCGCTCTCTCTCGTTTTTATTCCCGCTTATACCGACCAAGGGTATGAACGAGCGCTCTTTGCTGGAGGCTGCTTCTGGGGCGTAGAACACTACTTTGCAAATGAACCAGGTGTCATTGCCACAACAGTGGGATACACAGGTGGCGAAGTCGCAAACCCCACGTACGAAGAGGTGTGCACATCCCAAACAGGACATGCTGAAGCGATCGAGGTAGTCTTTGACCCAGAACAAACATCCTACGAAGCGATGGCGAAACTATTCTTAGAAATCCACGATCCCACACAAAAAGCGCGGCAAGGCCCTGATATTGGACCTCAATACCGCTCTGCCATTTTTTACCTCACTGAAAACCAGAAAAAAATTGCCAAGAAACTCGTCGATCAACTAATTGGGAAGAAGCTAAAAGTGGTGACAGAGATCGTCCCTGCGTCCCGGTTTTATCCAGCAGAGACCTACCACCAAGATTATTATGCGAAAACAGGCAAAGAGCCGTACTGCCACCACCGCGTAAAGAGGTTTTCATGACGCAAGCGATTAAAACAATTCCTAAAAACCCTGCCCTGCAATTTCCCCCATTCGATTTGGAAAGACTTCTCAAAACGACCCTCAATCCTCAAAAAAAAGAGAAGTTGTGCATCCTCATCGACTTAGAAAAGCCATCTGACATCGTCGAGTATAAATTCTTGAAAAACGCCGAACTCCCCGTTCAAAAGAGAGCATACGACGTCTTCTATCAAGGCCTGCGCCAAGGAGTGATGCAAAAGTTTGGCCTCGACGCTTGTGACCTTTTTGCCTACAAAGCAACCGGTGGCAGCAATCTCGAACTGCCGACCAATTTAACAGCGCCTGATGGGACCGTTTTGGAATTTGAAAAAGATATCTATCCCCGCTATCAACTCATCTTGTGCATCAGCACCTATTCTGCAACCGCGCCGCTGACAGCTGCGGCAAAACGGTACGGATTTCGTGGCGCAACCATGCATGGGATGAATGATATCATCATCTCTTCAGGATTGGCTGTTGACTATAACGAAGTCAGCCGCTGTGCAGAATTGTTGCGCAAAGGCATGACCCATGCCACTTCTGCTGAGGTCGATTTTGAAGTGAAAGGCGTTCCTTACCATCTCAAAATCGATTTAGGGGAACAAGAAGCGCAAAAGAGCCACGGCATCTGCCATGACAAAGGTGACATCGTCAACCTCCCCGCCGGAGAAGTGTATTTCGTTCCTATCGATGCGTCGGGAGAGTTTCCCATCAAATTTGAAGAGGATGGTTCGCTTGGATTGATGCACGTCTCAAACGGCCGCGTCGATAAAGTTACAACCCTTAGCGGGAATCCAGAGACCGCCAAAAAATACCAAGCCAAGTTCATAGCCGATCCCGCTGCAGGCGTCTTAGGCGAGCTTGGCTTTGGCACCCAAGTGCTCCCCTACTCACACGCCGACATCCAGGATGAAAAAATCTTTGGCACCTTCCATCTAGCAACAGGAAGAAATGACCATCTATCGGGCTCTGTCACCAAAGAGAAGTTCAAGAATCTGAAAAACGCCACTCACGAAGATATTCTCTTCTCCTCCACAAAAACGCCCGAAATCCACATCAAACAAGTTCGCCTAAAGAGGCACAACCAAATCCACACCCTCATCGAAAATTACGCGCCCTCCCACTACCTTCTCAGGCTTCTGAAAGGCCCTTGAGTTTATGTCGACCCTTCGGGCCTCAATTTTTTAGGTCTGCCTTTTGAACCCAGGCCTCCGTTCGCTGCCGCTCACTCCGACCTGGGCTATGTTAGACCGGCCCTTCGGGCCTCAGCAACAGATGTCTTCTAGCGGAGGTTTGTGTTGAGGCCCAACGGGCCGGCATCTTATAGCCCAGGTCAAAGCGGAGCGGAGGCCTGGGTTCAAAAAAACACAAAATTGAGGCCCGAAGGGTCGGCATAAGCTCTTCAAGGTCCGCATCGTCCTCATAAATTCTGTTAAAAAATCAAATTCTCACGTACAATAGTGCCAACCTCGATATAATTGTTCTTTTATGAAAAAACACGACAACGACCTTGTTTCCAACCGCAAAGCGAACTTCAATTACGAAATCCTCGAAACATTCGAAGCAGGACTCGTCTTACAAGGAACAGAAATTAAATCGCTCAGAGAACATGGCGGCAGCCTGCAAGAGGCGTACATCAAAGTCTTCAATCAAGAAGTGTGGATGGTCGGCTCGAGCATCCCCCTCTATCGGCACGGCAACATCCACAACCACGAAGAGAAACGGGATCGCAAATTGCTCATGCATAAGCGAGAGATCGAGCAGTTGCGCGTGGCTCTGCAAGAAAAGGGCTTGACAGTGGTCCCATTGGGCATCTATTTGAAAAATGGACGCGCCAAAATCAAGATTGCGATTGCAAAAGGGAAAAAGACTTACGACAAACGTGCCACCATAAAAGAGCGCGACACCAAACGGGAGATGCAAACCGTCATGAAGTACAACAAATAATGTATCATCTCCACATTGCTGCTGTAGGCAAAACAAAAGAAGCCTGGCTCGAGGAGGCGTGTCAAGAATACATGAAACGCCTCTCTAAAAAGATGCAGATCACATGCACCTGGTATAAGACGGATGCACAATTGACTGCTGCACTGACTAAAGAAAAAATGGTTATCTGCTTAGACCCAGCTGGCAAATTAATGAACAGCGAGCAGTTCTCTGACTACCTCGTCAAAGCCCTTGAAACGGGAGGATCCCACTTGACCCTAGCGATCGGCGGGCCTGACGGGCTCCCTCAGGAGGTTCTCTCCCATTATCCTCGGGTGAGCCTCTCTCCTCTCACGATGACCCATCAAATCGTCCGCGTGGTGTTGTTTGAACAGCTCTACAGAGCCATGGAGATCGCGAGCGGATCTCCCTATCACAAATAAATTACGCTTTTTCTAAACGAGCCAATCTAAAATAGACCACAGCGCCATTGATCAAAGCAGCTCCAATTGCGATGTCGACAAACCCACGCAAATCTTTGGAAACGCCAAGCCACTTCATCGACATGCCAATCAAGATCATCAATCCGAGCAACAAGTAATAGCGCGGAGCGTAAATTTTCATCAGGGCAATCGGACGGGGAAGCGCCAAAATCCGGCTAACCCCTTTTTGCGCGGCTTTTCCAAGCACATAGCGCCCCTTCAAATAACCGATGTAGAGAGCTACAACAACCAGCAAGATCGCTGCCGTCTCCACTCCAAAAAAGGGCGCTAACCAACTAAGCAACGGAGTAGTCGAATCCGCGCGGACCATTGCTGCCATCTGCCCTTCAAGGAGGAAACCGATGCCCAGCTGCATCAAGTAGACCCCCACAGCCAGCCATACGAGTCCAGAAATGACGATCAAGACGCTAGGTTTTACGTTCATGAAGAGAGCTCCCCAATGTTGATGTTTCGGATATGTTAGCAGATATCCACATTTTATGGACACAAGGCTAGACAAAAAAAATAATCTTGAGTTATAACCCAAAACTCGGCTTAAAAAACATAGGATGGATGACTGGACATGGAACGATCACTTAACTACACGCGACTCTTTTTTCTGGCCTTTTGCACGCTCTTCTTTACCGCATACGCCCTGATCCACGCTCCTCAGGAAAACACGCTTTTTAATGCGTTGATCGGCACAGGGGGTGGATTTGCCTTTGGGTGCTGCGTCATCGGTTTTGATAGCCTTTTCCGACTGCTCAAGTTAACAACGGTTAACTTGGCTGCTCTCGGACTCGTTTTGGGGCTTCTTTCAGGCTATCTAATGATTCAGCTCTTGGACCTGTTCATCCCCGGGACACTTGCAGCTGAGCACACCGCCTCGCTCGATGCCCTGAAAATCTGTCTTTATCTCCTCACGGCCTACCTCGGAATGGCTGCGATGCTAAGATCTTCGTTTGAGCGCGTTTCTTCCCATGGACAGGCGCAACAACCTAAAACCCGAAGTCTCCTCATCGATTTCTCTGCTCTCCACGATCCGCGTATCCTCGACCTGGCAATGACTGGAATCGTCGACACCCATCTCCTCTTGCCACGCCTCGTGATCCAAGCCTGCGCAGAGATGGGTGAATCGCCCGACACAGCTTTGAAACTGAAAGGAAAAAAGTGTCTTGAACATTTTAAAAAACTAGAAGCTCTCCCTCAACTCGACCTTCGTGTGATCGACGATGTAGGGATCGATGCAACGAAAGAACTTAGCCAAAAGCTGCTCGATCTCGCTCGCCAACACCAGGCTAACGTTCTGACAGGCGAAGGAAGCCGCCTCCAACAGAACCAGTACGAAGGGGTCAGAACAATCGCCCTCAACCACTTGGCAACAGCACTTAAACCCCAGGCAAACTCCGGCGAATGTTTGACAGTCAAGATTCAACGCTACGGGAAAGAAGCGCACCAAGGGATCGGATATCTCGACGATGGTACCATGGTCGTCATCAATGGAGGCGCCGACTACATTGGGGAAGCGATCAAAACTCAGGTACTTTCTGTGAAACACACCTCCTCGGGAAGAATCATTTTCACCAATGCCCTGGAAGAGGACTCATTTCCTGAAGGAGGACATCAGCCCGTGAACTGTGAAACCTCTGTTAGAAACTACTGTGCTCTGTGATGTCAACAGCCGGCATTGGGACAGATATCATCGAAATCGACAGAATCGAAAAGGCGATTGCCAAGTATAAGCAACGCTTTCTCGATCGCATTTTTACCCAAAACGAACAAGAATACTGCCAAAAACACCGCACAGCGGCAAGGCATTTTGCAGGGCGTTTTGCAGCCAAAGAAGCGATCGTCAAAGCGCTAGGAACCGGATTTCACAACAGCATCAGCTGGCTCGACATCGAGATCATCAACGATGCAGCCGGGAAACCGGTCGTCCACTTATCAAACCACCTGAATAACCTGCTCGATCACCCCCGCATCTTGCTCTCGATCAGCCACTGCCATCAGTATGCCACTGCCTGCGCCATCTACACTATTCGTTAAAGACCGAAGGGGTAGACAAACCTTAAAAAGATGATGCTGGCATTCGAAGGGCAGTTTTTGGCGTAAGCGCGGTACAAGTACTCCGCTTCCAAGAAAATGTCATACTGAAAACAGAAAGTGTAGCTCACTCCCAAATCAACTGACTGGTGTCGAATGGGACCATAACCGTGAAAGTGTTTTACGCTGTGCAGATCGCGGCTACCAAGACCCCATAAGGAATGAAGAAAAATGCCGCAGTGGTGGCGATCCCACCAGTTCCAGTCGTAGTGCAGATCGGCTCGGCACATGGGAGAGCCCAAGTCGCCAATGCCCACCCCCAAAACACCCCACCAGCGAGAGGTCCAAAACGCTTGGCAAACAGCCTCTTTACCGATTGCCACGTGCAATTCCCCTTCGATCCCCCCATTGTGAAACACAGCCAAATCTCTTGAGAACGGTTTAAACACTTGCGCAATCGAAATGCCTGTGGAGAGGGAGACGAGATCGCCCACGACATCATTGAGCCACAAATAGCGGCCCGTTAACTTGATCGTATCGGCCCCAAAACTGTGGCTTCGGGTATCTGCCCCAATCACTTCCAGCTCGACAGATGTATCAGCTGTGGGGGCAATGAGGGCGCCTAAATCGATAAAAAAATCGCACGACGCATACTTTTCGTCGCCATCGCGCGTATCGACCTCTTCAAAGATCTGTACAATGGCTTCGGCCTCAATTTGAGGAACGAGCTCTGGGCCAAACCATGGTTTCAATTCTGTGCCGCTTAAAGGCCCTAACACACACAAGAAACAGCCAGCCGCAATACGAGCAAGGGTCATAACACCAGGCCTCGAGCTGAAAGCTCCCGCTCTAACTCGATTGCCGCCATACAGCCGGTTCCCGCAGCTGTCACAGCTTGCCGATAGACGTGGTCTTGCACGTCGCCAGCCGCATACACTAGATCGACATTCGTTTTGGTTGTGCCGGGGACAACTTTGATGTATCCATTCTCTAACAACTCCACTTGCCCTTTTAGGAAAGCCGTGTTTGGCGTGTGTCCAACAGCAAAGAAAAGGCCACCCGCTTCCCGCACCTCTTCAGCACCTGTTTTCACATTTTTAATCGTCACAGAGCGGACGACATCGTCTCCAGAGACTTTTAAGACCACGCTATCCCACATCATCTCAATTTTCGGGTGGGTCAATGCGCGCTGCTGCATGATTTTAGACGCTCTCAACTGATCACGGCGATGGACGATGTACACCTTGCTCCCAAACTTCGTCAAAAACGTCGCCTCCTCCACAGCAGAATCTCCCCCACCGATCACGTAGAGCGGCTTGTTGCGGAAAATGGGCATCGCTCCGTCGCAAACAGCACAGGCTGTCACTCCCTTCTGCCAAAATTCGCCGTCGCCTGCTCCTGGAATCTCTAAACGATTTGCCATCGCGCCTGTTGCAACGATAATCCCATGAGCAACATAGGTGCGATTCTTGCTTTTCACAACGTACGGGTGCTTCGACAAATCGACGCTTTCGACATCCTCTGGGAACACAACTGTCCCAAATTTAAGCGCCTGTTTGCGGAAGCTCTCCACCAGCTGTGGACCGCCGATCCCTTCGGGAAAGCCGGGGTAATTTTCGACATCCGTCGTCGTCATCAGCTGCCCTCCAGCAGGTCCGCTGAAAAACCCTTCAAACAAAACAGGCTTTAAATTCGCGCGAGAAGCATAAATTGCGGCTGTATAGGCAGCCGGGCCAGATCCAATGATGACAAGTGCTATCGTTTCCATGATATCCTCACAAAATTCGTTTATTTCGCGGATCATACACAATGAAGCAAAAAACAAAAAGGACAAATAGTATCACCACTGAGCACTGTGGTGAAATAATAAACCAAGTTCTGCTTGCAGAAAATCTCCGAGTTTTATCATAATGATTGTTTTTCGTTTAACTAAAAAAAGGAAAAATGGTTAGCTCTATTTTTAGGTTAGTTAACATCTCCAGGGGTAAAGAAAAGATTACGGCTCTTTTTGCCTTTCTGGGCTTTCTTTGGGCTTTAGCAGTCACCTTTGCCCAAAAATTTGGAGATTCCCTTTTCATGCACCATGTGGGTGCCGAAGGACTTCCTCTGACCTATCAGCTCTCTGCGTTTGGCCTCATTGGACTTGCCGCGGTCCTCATGTACCTCTTTGACCGCGTCAGAATCCACACGATTTTTGTCGGCCTATTGAGTGCAACGATCTGTTTTTACGGTGCTTCTGCACTGTACCTCGCATTCAACAACGACACAATATGGCTTTGGTATGCCGTTCGCACCTTTGGCACCCTCGTTTTTGCCATCAGCATCACCTGCTATTGGAGCTTTCTCGACCATTACCATGACCGCGTCGATGCCAAAAAACTGTATAGTTTGTATAGCTCTTCCATCTTTTTGGGGATTATCTCGACAGGATCGTTGATGCGCTCTGGGTGGGTGACGTTTGAAAGCCTTGCCATTCTGGTTGGAGTGTTACTCTGTGTATCAGTTGGAATCATTCTTTACATCGTCAAATCCCTTCCTATCGTCCATCAAGAGGAAGAAACAATTGGTTCGGAAGGGATGCAGAAGGTTTCGTGGCAAGAGCACTTGCAACTGGTCATCACCTCTCCGTTGACGTTGCTGATTATTGCCGCTAACTTTTTGACCTATGTGCTTTTGGTCATTACCGAATACAGCTACCTATCGACCTTTCAGGCCATGTTTGGAATGAGTGACAGCTCTCCTGCAGAATATCCCTTTGGAAGCAGCATTTTATCGAAATTCTTAGGGCAATGGATCGCCTGTGCAAATGTCATCAACTTAATCGTTGGACTGTTCCTGTACAGCCGAATCTTAGCGCGGTATGGCCTCGGCGTTCTCATCTTGTCCACCCCCCTTTTCTTGTTGGTCACTTACTTCGGATGGACCTCGAGCCAATCGCTCGCCTTTCCCATCATGGGTCTCTTCGTCGTCGAAGGGATGCTCCTCGTGATCGATGACAGCAATTTTAATATTCTTTTAAACGAAGTCCCCGGCAAAATTAAGTATAAACTGCGCCTTGCCATCGAATCGGGCTTTGAACCGATCGGAATGATTGTCAGCTCGTTGTTGTTGGAAATCCCTTTCATCAATTGCAAAGTTCTCGGGCTCGTGATGTCGGGGATTTTCCTAGGGGTGGCTTTATTGCTCAGGCATAAGTATCGCACGGCTGCCACAGCAACAGAGGACGCCGAGGAAAGCGTCATTGAGCCTTTGCCTTTAGCTGTTTGACAAAAACTCTTCAATTACTCATGATGTCCCTTTATATATCCGTGAAGATAAAGATTTTACTATGATCGATACCAATCTCGTCCTTCCTTTCATTGCTTACTTTTGCATCCTTCTGGCAATCGGAGTGATCTCCCATACGAAGCAATCCTCCTCAGCCGAATTTACCGTTGGCAATCGCTCCCTCAACTTTTGGGTCACTGCCCTATCGGCCCACGCAAGCGACATGAGCGCTTGGCTCTTTATGGCGTTTCCATGTGCAATTTTCCTCGGTGGACTCTCACAGGCCTGGACAGCGATTGGACTTCTCGTCGGGATGTGGCTCAATTGGCAATTTATCGCCAAAAAGTTGCGAAATGCGACCGAAAAATACGACACGTATACCCTGTCTTCTTTCTTTGAAAAGCGGTTCAAAGACAATACCCACATCGTGCGGATTGCCACAGCGCTGATCGCCATCTTCTTCCTCACCAGCTATGTCGCGGCCGGCCTGATTGCCATGGGGGGCATTTTTGAATCGATCTTTGGGATCGACTACTACATTGGAATCACCGTCGCAGCCTTGGTCATGCTGGTTTACACCTTCTTTGGCGGGTTCATTACGGTGGCCTGGACCGACCTTTTTCAAGCCCTCTTTTTGATTGCGATGATCGTGCTCGTTCCTATCGTCGCCTTTCATACTTTGCCAAATGGGATGGAAACGATCGCCCAAACCGCAGAGCAAAAAGGGATCTCATTAAGCTTTATGCCCGACCTTTCATTTGAGTCGGCAATGATTGCCGTCTTTTTGATCCTTCAATGGGGATTGGGCTACTTTGGGCAACCCCACATCTTAAGCAAATTCATGGGGATTAACGATCCTGAAAACATGAACAAATCGAAGTATTTAGGGATGACCTGGCAATTCGTTGCTCTCTCAGCTGCCGCCTTCGTCGGCCTCGTCGCAATCCCCTACTTTGCAAATGGGATCGACAATCCTGAACACGTGTTCATCTACATGGTCAATTCCCTCTTCCACCCGCTCGCAGCTGGCTTCATCCTGTGCGGCGTCTTGGCTGCTAGCGTATCCACCATGGACTCGATGATCTTGGTGTGTGCTACGACGATCAGCGAAGATATCTACAGGAATTTTTTCAACAAAGCCGCTTCCCAAAAGCAGCTCGTCCGGATGTCGCGCTTTGGGGTCTTTATCGTGTCGATCATTTCTCTCTCTTTGGCGATCGATAAAAATACGACGATTATGGAAGCTGTGAACTACTCCTGGGCAGGCCTTGGTGCCTCGTTTGGACCCCTCATGCTCTTTGCCCTCTACTCGAAAAAGGTGAACAACTATGGCGCCATTGCTGGTGTCGTTGTGGGTGGAACGGTTGCGGCGGTCTGGAGCCACATCAATGGCTACTTCACCGACATCGTCATCCCCCAGATGATCCCAGGCTTTCTTTTGAGCGCCTTAAGCATCTATGCGGTATCGGCCTTTACAGCCCAAGCGAAGAGAGATCAGGTTTAATCATTAACGCAGAGACAGAGAGACGCAGAGAGGGCGAGCAGCCTCTTCTCTGCGTTAAACTCGTTTGATTTTTATTTCTTCATTTTTTCGACGAACTTCACGACATCACCGACAGTTTTCAGCTTAGCAGCCTCTTCTTCGGAGATCTCTTGGCCAAAGCGCTCTTCGAGAGTCATCACAAGCTCGGTGAGGTCGAGAGAGTCGGCGTTGTAATCTTCAACAAAAGATTTGGACATATCCACTTCATCTCTGTCGATTCCGAGCTGCTCGACGATAATATCTATAACTTCTTTTTCAACTGACATATATACATCCTATTTTTTGATTTGACTGAGAACCACTATACAGGATCTTGCAATTATAGGACAAGCCTACATTACCATCCCGCCGTCGACGGTTAACACCTGTCCTGTGATATAATCAGACCAGCTGCTGGCCAAAAAGAGGGCTGCGTGAGCAACTTCCTGGGGCGTGCCCATCCGCCCCATCGGAATGTGCGAGAGGGTCGATTGTTTCTGCTCTTCGGTCAACACGTGCGTCATAGCCGTAGCAATGTAACCAGGGGCGATGCAATTAACCTGGATATTCCTGCCTGCGACCTCTTTTGCCACCGCTTTGGTGAAACCGATCATGGCTGCTTTTGAGGCAGCGTAATTCGCTTGGCCAGAGTTACCAATCATCCCTACAACGGAGCTGATGTTGATGATCTTTCCCTTTTTCGCACGCAACATCGCCCGAATCGCTGCGCGGCAAGTCAAGAAGCACGATTTTGCATTCACATCGAGGACGAGATCCCAATCCTCTTCGCTCATTTTCATGAGGAGCTGATCGCGCGTGATCCCTGCATTATTCACTAAGATATCGAGTTTTTTATGCTCATCCAAAAGGGACTTGATGACCGCCTCGATCGAAGCCGGATCGGACACGTTTGCTTTAAAAAATTGTGCTCCAGGACAACCTGGTAATGCCTTCAGTTCGGCTATGACCTCTTGGCCGCGCTGTTCGTTTGTTCCCACAATGGCAACAAAGGCTCCGTTTTCCGCAAACTGCTTAGCAATTGCCGCCCCGATGCCGGCGGTTCCGCCAGTCACAAGAGCCACCTGTCCTTTTAATAGTTCGGTCATACTAATCCTTTTTCTAATTGAGAGACCTCTTCCACTTTTTCGATGCTGATGCAAGGCGCCTTCAATCCAATGCGCTTGTGAAAACCCGTCAAGGCCTTGCCACACCCAATTTCCAAGTATAAAGTTGGTTCTTGCGTTTCCATCGCCCGCATCGACTGCTCCCAACAAACGGAGTTAGTCACTTGCTTGGCTAGCTGCAATCGCATCTGCGATACATCTTCGACGCGAGAGCCGCTCACATTCATGTAGAGCAAACATTGTGGCTTCTGAAGCGCGGCTTGCATGATATGGGGCGTGAGCCTCTCCTCAGCGGACCTCATCAGCCCACTATGGAAAGCACCATGGACCTGAAGAGGGAGAGCTCGCTTCGCACCTGCTGCTTTTGCCGCTGCCACCCCAGCTTCGATCCCTTTGTGGGTGCCAGAAATGACGATTTGTCCAGGGCAATTGTAGTTCGCTACCCAAAGATCGTCCTTCAAATTGAGATCTTTCACGAATGCATCGACTGCAGGTGCATCTAAACCTAAAATTACAGCCATCGCTCCTGGGACTGCCTCACACGCCTCGTTCATCGCTTCAGCACGCGTGCTAACGAGTTTAACGCCTTCTTCGAAGGGCAACGCACCGCTACTGGTCAACGCGCTGTACTCCCCTAAACTCAAGCCCGCCGCCATTGCGGGAATGCAATCGGGAAAAAGGTGATGCAATACACGCAAGATCGCAATGCTATTCACATAGATTCCAAGTTGGCTATTCCGCGTCTTTGTCAGTTCCTGCTCTGTGCCATGAAAAACGACATCGGAGAGTTTTCTTCCTAACAAATCGTCCGCTTCTTCAAACGCCTCTTTTGCTTGAGGAAATTGATCAAAAAAATCTTTTCCCATTCCGGGATACTGAGCGCCTTGTCCGGGAAATAAAAACGCGATTCGTCTCCGTGTGCTCATTCGTCTACTCCCCTGAAATTTGAGTTAAGAGCGCTGCTCCCCAGGTCAAGCCAGCGCCAAAGGCCGCAAGCAACAAGTGCTCTCCAACGGCAAATGGATGCTCTTGAGAAAGGTCTTTCAAAGCAAGTGGAATGCTGGAAGCAGACGTATTTCCATATTTTTGGACGGTTTTATACACCACCTCATCGGGAATTTGAAACCCCTTTGCTATCGCATCGATGATCCGCATATTCGCTTGATGCGGCACCAACCATTTGATATCGGTCGTCTTTAATCCCGCCTTCTCTAAACACTCTTGAGCAGCCCCGCTCATCTTTCTCACAGCATGCTTAAACACCTCGCGCCCATCCATGCGGAAATAGTGGAGCCTCTCAGCCACGCTTTGGGCTGAAGGGGGCTGCCTCGCCCCCCCTGCAGGGATCGTCGCAAGCTCCACAAGCGATCCATCCGCTCCAAGGGAAACCGCATCGATCAGCAGGCCGGCTCCCTTCGCTGCTACAACAGCTGCCGCTGCTCCATCTCCAAACAAAATGCAGGTGCTCCGATCGGTGTAGTCGATAAAAGCAGACATCTTTTCTGCTGCCACCACCAACACCCGTCCATAGAGCCCCGACTCAACGTACGCCTTCGCCATCGACAATGCATAGACAAAGCCGGTGCAAGCCGCTTGAATATCAAATGCCGCCGCTCGTTCGGCCCCGATTTTAGCTTGAATGATCGCCGCTGTGCTAGAAGAGGTGAAATCGGGCGTCATCGTCGCCGTGATGACAAGATCGATCTCGCCTGGCTGCAACTGGGCCTCCTGGAGCGCAGCAAGACTTGCCTTCACCCCCATATCCGAGGTGAACTCATTGGGAGCCGCAATCCTCCGCTCCAAAATACCCGTGCGTGAGACGATCCACTCGTCGGTCGTGTCAACTAATGTTTCCAATTCGCGGTTCGTCAGGCGATGTTCAGGCAAATAGCTGCCCATCCCCACAATCCGCGCACCCATTTTCTTTCTCATCCAACCGCCCTTTTCAAAGGAAAATAAAATAGGAA
>Ga0207117_1061_pt1 | contig 19487 bp, 14 predicted proteins | sample Alteio_BWMinHeat_45_FD_153502 | JGI IMG/M metagenome (GOLD analysis project Ga0207117, IMG submission 153502) | Enriched cells from forest soil in Barre Woods Harvard Forest LTER site, Petersham, Massachusetts, United States -... | ecosystem: Environmental > Terrestrial > Soil > Temperate forest >...
CTCGCTGACCTATCGCAATGTGAACAAGACCAACCACATTCCCTCCGCCGTGGCTGCCGCCCAAACCTACGACGCGCTGCGTTTGATTACGCTGGCAATATTCCAGGCTAACTCGGCGGATGGCGTCAAGATCAAGGATGCGCTGGAGAATTTGCAAGTACACACGACGTCGACTGTCGTCTCGCGTTACTTCAAACCCTTCTCGCCAACCGACCATGAAGCGATTGCCCTGAACATGATCGTGATGGGTGAAATCCGCAACGGCAAGGTGGCTTACGCCTACCGGGAAGATGCAAGCAGCGGATCGATTGCGCGGACCAAGAAGAGTCCATGAGAGAGGTTGTCAGCGCGGGATAGTTAGCGCTATCAGCCCAACATCAGCCCAAACTTGGAATTGCAGAGAAAAAGAAAAGGCCCATATTGCTATGGGCCTTTTCTTATCAGCAGGCGCAGGTTAAAAGAACGCCGATCAGGATTGATAAAGATCAGCTGAAATTACAGCTTCCCGGTTTGCTTGTCGATGATGCTCAGGAGTTCCGCCACGGCTTGCTTGCACGCAGCCGCATCAGGTTTGGCTGCACGCAATGCCGCCAAGGCGCGGTCGATCGCCTTATCGACAACATGCCAGTCCGCCGCCGAGCGCGGTTTCAAACCGGCCTCGGCTTCATCCCAACTGGTTTCGAGATCCTTGATCCGGGTTTTTGCAGCGCCCAAATCACCCTTCTCGACCAAGGCAGCAGTGTCTTGAGCAATCCGCCGGAACGCCGCCAGGTCTCCCAGTTTAGAAGCCGGGGCTGTGGTTGCGGCTGCGGCAGACGAGATCAAGGAACCCGACGGCGTGAATTGCGCGGCCCCCAAAATCGCTACTGCCATCAGAGCGGCGAAGATTGAAGCTGATTTCAGTTTGTACATTTTCTTACCTTTAAGAGAAGAATCAATTTGATTTGACGGGATTGCGCTTGCAGAAAATCAGGAAGCAGGACGGCTCTTGCCTAAGCTCAAAATGAGCACAAAGATAGTGATGACGGTCAGGAACACGATGCTGGTATTTACTGTCCCCCAACCGACCCCGCCGTACTCAGGCGACTGCGACAACAAGTCGCCAAGCGAGGCGCCCAATGGCCGGGTCAGAATGTAAGCCAGCCAGAAAGTCAGCACAGAACTGGCGCCCAGGCGATTAGCCACGGCGATGCATGCAATCAGCGCCCCAAAAATGATGACGCCAAACCTGAAGCCAAGACCGAGCGCTTCAGTTGCGAGATCGCCTGCCGCGGTGCCTAAAGCGAAAGTCAACAGTATCGCGCCCCAATAGTAAAGTTCACGACGCCGGGTAACGATGGTCTGGATTGAGAGGGTATGTTCTTGCCGGTACCAAAGCGCAAACAACGCAGCCAGCAGCACGCTGAATACGGCTGTGCTGATATACAGACTGACACCCAGGCCGTCGGTCAGGGCGTCGGTTATCTGGGTTCCGACCACGCTCAGCAAGACGACTGTCAGCCAGTAAACCCAAGGCACATACTGCTTCAGGCGGAATTGCAACAGCAATGCCAACGCCAGAAGAGTCGCGGTAATGCCACCGGTAATGGCAGTGCCAAGTCCGGCATGCACCGCAAGGTAGTCGGCGCCGGTCTCGCCGACGGTGGTCGACAAGATCTTGATCACCCAGAAAGCGAGGACAACCTGCGGGACTTTGTTGCGCATGTAGGCAGCGCGTTCAGCGCCAGGCTGCCCTGGCCCGCCGCGTGCGGAGTGTTCGATAGTAGCGTTAAGTGCTTGCATGTGTGAGCCTTTGGTTTATCGCATTGACACGATCTATTGTGATAGCTCAGTCTTAGCGCTCACTTAGTATTCGCCGGCAATTTTCATTGCGCCCGGCAGAGCTTGTCCAACCATTTTTCCTATATATGCAAGACCGCGCGGCCGCGAAAATATCAGGCGATACTTAGCCGATACTTAGCTGACGCTTAGCATTTAAACCTGTTGTCGCACAACATCAAGCTGATCGGCAGTGTAATTATGCAGTAACAAAACAAGCGGATATTGCCCTCTTTTGCGACGAGGCTGCAACGGCAGCATCGTCATTTTTTATTAATTGAGGGATCGACAATGCTGCGTAAATCACAGGCGCGACAGGCATGCCTGCTGCTGGGAGTCTCCACAAGTTTCGTTGTGCAAGTTGCCATTGCAGCCAGTTCTGGTGGCTTGCAAGGACATGTGCAATCAGAACAAGATCATCGGCCGTTGGCGAATGCGCGGGTTGAGATTCGCGAGACGGGTGCAAGCACTTCCACTGCCAGCGACGGCGGATTTGCATTCAAGGACTTGCCGCCAGGCGATTACACATTAGCAATCACGGTCGGCAAGCAGGCCGCTGTAGAACAAGCCGTTCACGTCGACGACGCCGCGGTGACAACGCGTGACATTACGCTGGCTAGCAGCACTGCCTCGCTCGCTTCCGTGACTGTCAATTCACGCCGCAATGACATCGCGCGCGCCAAACAGGAAGTGGCGCCGAACATGATCAACGTCATGACCGCAGAAGAAATTCGCAAGCTGCCGGATGTCAACGCCGGCGAAGCGGTGCGCCGCGTTCCCGGCGTCTCGCTGGAAAGCGATACCGGCGAGGGCCGCTTCGTGAATATCCGCGGACTGGACGCAGACCTCACCGGGACGACTTTCGGCGGCGTGCGTTTACCGCCGACCAATACCGCAAGTCCGTTCGGCGGCGGCCGCGCAGTTGCGTTCGATTCCATTCCTGCCGGGATTATCGGCTCCATTCTGGTGACCAAGACCAACAAGCCAGAACAGGATGCGGAAGCCCTGGGCGGCACCGTAGAAATTACGCCGAAGTCGGTTCCGCTTTCAGGCAAACCTTTTATCGAAGCAAAACTTGGTAGCGGTATCGAGCCGTTGCGCAACACCGGCATCAAGGAGCTTGGGCTGACTTTCGGCGGCCGCTTTGGCGGCTCTGACAATGTCCCCAAGGATGGCCAGCCAGTGGCCTATTCGGACCATCCATTCAGTTTCATCGGCACTCTGTCGTATTACGAAGACCGGCGCGGCGTCGACGATCTGGAAGCCTCTTATGTCGACGGCCAGCCGGTTGTTCCGGATAAGGCTTTCGCCTCTTTAGAACAACGTTATTACAACTATCATCGCAAGCGTCACGGCTACGGCGGCGAACTGGCGTATGAGCCGGACGCTGCAAACAAATGGTATGTCCGCTATTACGATGCCGGCTATACGGAAACAGTCAGCCGCAATCGCCTGCTGCTTAATTTCCCTGGCAATCCGACCGTCAATGCGGATGGCAGCTTTACCGAACAAGGGGTCAGCTTCGACAAGACCTTGCGCGACGAAAAAGAAACCATCGACACCAAGGTATTCACGATCGGCGGTAAAAACGATCTGGGCGGCATGAAGATTGATTACTGGCTGGCGCATACCGTTGGCTCCTACGATAAGCCATACGATTACAACTCGGATTTTTCCAATCCCGGTCCGTCAACCGTCAATTACAACAACACCGCCAGTCCGAATTACCCGACTTATAACATCGTCAGCGGCGGCAGCCCGCTAGACACTTCGGCCTATACGCTGACCGGCTTTAACAACGGTACCCAGCAGAACACCACACGCGAGTGGTCGACTGCGGCCAATGTCACGATTCCAACCCACTTCACTGCCGCAGAAAATGAAGAAATAAAGTTTGGCGCCGCTGCTCGCCTGCGCAAGAACACGCAGACTATCGGCGCCTTTACCTACTCTGCGGTGCCGGCCATTCCGCTGTCGCAGGCAGCAGGCGGATCGAGCGTCACCTATTACAACGACCACTATCAAAATGGTCCGCAAATCAATCAGGATCTGATCAGGAGCGCTTATCAAAGCGGTGTCGGCTTTGTGCAAAACACGCTGGCCGATGCGGCAACTGCAGCCCGCGGCGCCGCTGACAACAAGGAAAACGTCTACGCCTTGTACGGCCAATATCAATTCGGCTTCGGCAAGCTCGGCATTCTGACCGGCTTGCGCGCAGAACTTACCCGCGCCACCTTCAGAGGCAATGCCGTTTCAACTCAAACCGACAGTTCAGGCAATACGACCTATCCAGTCCAGCCGGTTTCGGCAAACAGCAATTATTCGAATTTCTTCCCGTCGTTGCAGATGCGCTATGAGTTCGCGCCGTCGCTGGTTGGCCGCGCGATCTACTCGAGCACGATTGCCCGCCCTGGCTTTAACCAGACCAGTGCGGCGATCAATATCAATCCGGGCGGAGATTTTGTATCGCAGGGGAATCCGGGCTTGAAGCCAACCACGGCGGACAATATCGATCTGTCGATCGAGCATTACCTGTCGCAAGGCGGGATCGCATCGTTTGGCGTGTTCAACAAATCGCTCTCCAACTACGTGGTGAGCAAGGTCAGCACGCAAACCTTTCCCAACGATGGCTTGTTTGCAGGATTCACCGGGCCAGCCAAGGTTTTCACCTATGACAATATCTCGTCAGCCCGGGTCTATGGCGCCGAACTCAACTACGAACAACGGTTCCATGGGCTGCCTGGATTGTTGAGCGGCCTCGGCACTTCGTTTAACTGGACCTGGGTGCATTCACGGCTCGAAATTCGTCCCGGTGAATTCCAGTCCTTGCCTTCGACCTCGAAGAATACAGCCAACGCCACCCTGTTCTACGAGCGCAATGGCGTCGACATGCGACTGGCTGCATACTACGTCGGCAGAAACCTGTTTGGGGTAGGAAGTTCTGCCGCCACCGATATCTATTCCGAGCCACGCTTTTCCATGGACTTTGGTGCGAGTTACGCAATCAGGCAGAATTACTCGATTTATCTGAACGTGAAAAACCTGACCAACACGGCTCTGAAATTCACGGAAGGAACCGAAAACCGTCCGATTCAGCGCGAAACGTATGGCAAGACAATTCAAGTCGGCGTCACCGCCAGCTACTAACCTTTATCGAAGCCAACTATTAAGAGCATATGAAGAATTTTAACTTCAGCAAATCGACGATGATTACGCTTGGCGCCCTGGCCTTACTGCAAGCCGCCCTGGTTTCATCGGCGCAAGCAGCAGCGCCGGCATCAGCACCAGCACCAGCAACGACGCCGGACAACTACGAAATAGTGTCGCGCTTTCCGGTAGCCGGAAACGAAGGCTGGGATTTCCTCGCCATCGATGGCAAACGCAATCATCTCTTCGTCAGCCGCTCCGATCATGTCCAGGTGATCGATACCAAGTCTGAAAAGTTGGTAGCTAACATCCCCGCTACAGCCGGTGTGCATGGCGTCGCAATCGCCCAGGATCTCAATCTCGGTTTTACCAGCAATGGCAAATCGGACACGGTAACGGTGTTTGATCTGGATAGCCTGCAAACCTTAGACACCATCAAAGCCACCGGCGCAGCGCCCGACGTGATCTTCTACTACGCGCCGTTGAAACGGGTCTACAGCTTCAACGGCCACGGCGGCAACATCAGCGTGATCGACGCAGTGAGCCGCAAGGTAATTGACACCATAGCCGTTGCCGGACGCCCTGAATTCGCCGTCAGCGACAGCCAGGGACATATCTTTTTTAACGTCGAAGACAAGGGAGAAATTGCGGTCATCGATGCGCAATCCTCCAAAATCGTCAAGCGCTGGGCGATTGCCCCGTGCGAAGAACCAAGCGGCCTGGCGATCGACGACAAGCAGCACCGCTTATTTTCAGTGTGTAGCAACAAGAAAATGATGGTGGTCGATTCCCTCTCCGGAAAAATCGTCAGCACGGTGGAAATCGGCGAAAGCCCGGATGCGGTTGCTTTTGATCCCGAATTGGGGCTGGTATTGGTCTCCAATGGCAGCGGCACATTGACCGTCGTGCATCAGGACACAGCGAATCAGTACACGGTAAAGGCAAACCTCCCTACGCAAAAGGGAGCGAAGACGCTGGCGTTTAATCCGGAAAACCATCTGGTCTATCTGGTGAGCGCCAAATTCGGCAAGCCGGCAGAACCAAGCAAAGAAGTCCCGCATCCGCGCGCGCCGGTGCTGCCGGATAGCTTCAACGTGCTGGTAGTTGCACCTAAAAAAGCGACACCGTGATTGCCGAACAATCCTTTAGCTTCACGCTGTCTGATTAGAGACTGCCCCTGCTGAATTTCGCCGTCAGGAAGGCTGCAATGCGTTCCTGGGTAGCTTCGAGGTAGGGGATGTTGTGATGGTCGGAGCCCGAGATGGTTTCATCCTGCGGCGGGTTCGTCAATTTGGCCACCAGCAGATTGGTGTGCGAAGCCGGCACCACATCGTCAGATGCGGCACGGATGATAAACGTCGGCGCAGACAACAAAGGCGCATGCTTGATTGAATCGAAGCGATGCTTGAGAACGAAAGCTGGTATGGACGGGAAGCGGCGCTTGGCGAGGGCCAGCAGCGAGTCATAGGGCGTAATCAGCACCACCGCTGCGACTGGCCGGCTGACCGCTATCTGTACCGCCACGCCCGAGCCAAGGCTGCGTCCGACCACGGCGATTTGTCCAGCCATGATATGGCGATGCTCGGCAAACCAGTCGAACAGCATGTGCGCGTCTTCCATCATTTTCAGCTCGCCCGGAATGCCCTCCGAATCGCCGTAGCCGCGGTAGTTAATGGCAAGCACAGTCATATTCGGAAACATGCGCCACGCATCGCGCGCCACCCAGGAGACTTCCTCCGAGCGGCCGCCGAAATACACTACGCCAGGATGAGGACCGGGCACGCGCGGCGTCAACAACCATCCCGAGAGGCGAGTGCCATCAAGGCTGCGCAACACGATAAGACGGGATCTGTGGCCAACGCTGTGGGGATGTTCGACTTCCTTGTTTCGAACCGGCTTGAAAATCAGTTTGCGCTGGCTAACCGCGACTGCGGTGGTAAAAATCAGCCACCCGAGGGCGATGATGCCGCCCATACCAGTCATTTTCTTGTACTTGATGCTGTTCATATGCCAATGCGGCTGCGCGGGGCGCTACCCTATGCTGCGCACATCCCCCTCTGTGCATATTGTAATCCTTGAATTTGTTGTCGTCTCTGTAATTTTATTATCGCTGACCCGTTATTTCCAAACAGAAAACCCCGGCAGCTTGCGCTTACCGGGGTTCTGCTGAGACGTCCCTTTTTGGAGTCTCTAAGACTAAGCTTCTATTGAGGCTTGATTCTTGTAATTTCGCTGACGTGGGCTTTGCCAGACAGCGGCTTGAAAATAGAAACCAGAGCCGGGTAAGGAGAAACCACCGGATGGGCAACTTGAGCGGTGCACAAGAAACAATAATTCGTGCCTGCCACAACTTGCGTTGCAAAAGCCGATGGCGTGTAAGTCACGCCAATAATTTCCGCCGTCGCTTCTTTGAATACTGCCCTCGCAGCACTGGTTATTTCATAGTCAAACTGAGTCCAACCACCAGCCAATTCTGTCGTCATAATATTCCCCTTGCGATGACCGCATAGTCGGATACCCGTAGCTGTCGCGGCCTTCCAGTTACAGGCTACAAAAATGCCAACACTTGCCGAAGAGAAACCAATGCTAGTCGCATGCGCAAGGAAAACATACTGGTAAAAGTGTCAGGTGGGTGCTTGTCAATTCGACCAGCGGATAAGCGGTGCAATGCCGAGGTTCTATGGCTACGAAGGTCATCTGCTTGATGTTGCTTTGATAAATCACCTATGGCAGCATGCATCAACTCACTCCCCCGAAATTACCAAAGGAAAATAAAAATGGCGATGGGCCAATCGAAAAGATTGTCGTTCCAAAGGGTTGGCATTTCTCTTTTTCTCTTCATCTCGGCTACCGCCGGCGCGCAAAATAATACGCTGCCCATCCCACCTTCCGGAGTTATCGGTTTCGATCAGGCGATGCTTTCGCCTGACTATTGGATTGCGCGGGCTGCCACGCCGAACAAAGTCTTGATGTCACCGCGGCAGATCGATGCACTGAATGCAAAAACACTCGCAACAGACTCAATGATGCATGATCTCAGCAAGCTGGGATCCAGCTTATCCCGGGAGCAGATACTGTCCTGGCTGAACCAGGCTTCAGCGCTACCGAGCAAGCCACTGGTAGACGCATCGGGTAATGCGATCCCCAAAGCAACGATCGATGCAATCGAAGCCAACCTCAGTATCGATCGGATCGCGGCGAGCACCCCGATCCGTTACGGACTAAGCGTAAGACGCGCTCAGCTGCGCCTCTTTCCGACGCCCCTCAAAGCTTTCCCGTCCAAGGATCTTCTGGATTTCGAAAGCTTCCAGGGAGGCACGCTTTTCCCAGGTAATCCCGTCGTAATTGCGCATACGAGCGTCGACAACCAGTGGTTTCTGGTCTTCAGTGAGCAAGGCCCTGCCTGGGTGGCACGCGCAGACATTGCCGAGGGCACGGCCGAACAGGTGATTTCTTATGCAGATAAGCAACCATTTCGCATAGTGACCGGGGATAAGGTGCACACGGTATTTACGCCAGAGGCTCCCGAGGTATCCGAACTGCAGCTGGATATGGGTACGCGCATCCCGCTCGCCCAGCTCCCCGCCGGCGAAGCGGTGAATGGCCAAGGGCCTTACGTGTCCTGGACCATCGATCTGCCAGTACGCCGCGACGATGGATCGCTAGGCTTCAAACCCGCACTGCTGCAAAAAATCAAAGACACCTCCCCCACCTATCTCCCGCTCACCCGGGCCAACATTATTCGCCAGGCGTTCAAGTTCCTCGGCGAGCGATATGGCTGGGGACACCTCTACAACGCACGCGATTGCAGCGGATTTACCAGCGACGTATATCGCAGCATGGGAATTTTCCTGCCGCCGGATTCTGCCGCCCAAGGCCGCAGCCCGGCATTACGGCAGCGCGTTTTCTCGGCTTCAGATTCTCACCAAGAGCGCGTCAAGGCAGTATCAGATGCTCAGACAGGCGACCTGATCGTGGTGCCGGGACATGTGCTGATGATTTTGGGGAAAGTCAATGGTCAACCCTATGTCATACAAGATGTACCGTTTGCCGTTTTTCGTGATGCGACAGGGAAAATTCGCATGACGAAGGTGAATCAGGTCTCGGTTACGCCGTTGCTGCCACTGCTTGCAGATGAGCAGCATTTGTACGTTGATGCGATGACGAGCCTGGTGCATGTCACTGCGCAATAAAGCGGGACTAAACGCCGCGGGAAAATGCCGAACGTCCGCTTGGGGAAGTGGATTCAACCGCTAGATGCAAAAGATTGATGAAATCGTTCAGCAAGCACAAGCTCCTCCAAAAATCAGGTTCTGCGGAACAAAGAAAAAGGCCCACATTGTTGTAGGCCTTTCAGATTACTGGCGCCAGCTACCGCATCACATATGCGGCTTACGCTCCCCGCAGCTCACCTGCATGTCGTTGAAGACATCAATGTAGCTTTCAGCCCGTTCCGACAGAACGCCTGCCGCAGCCATCGCCATACGTGTCAGGCATTCTGTATCGGACACATTCAGCATAGGCGGAGATTCTTCGTCGCCATGCTCGCGCGCCAGATGGCTGGCGTGGATCAGCGACAAACAGGTTTTAATGCCTTGGCTCAGATCGAGAGTAAGCGCCATGAATTGCGCGGATGTGTCCATGCGCAGTTCTTCGGCTAGCCAGGAGAATGGTTGGTGGTCAGCTTTTACCGGGGTGCGCGGGAATTCGATAGATGTGTAAGTCATTGCGATCTCCATACATGCGGTTAAGTCGCTTTCCGCTTCCAAACGGGAGGGCGACAGATAGCGGCGTTGGAAGACCGGTGCATATAGGAAAACCGGCAAGCCCGAAGGCTTCGCCACTACTGCCGCCCGTAGAGAACGTAGTAGTACGCACGAAAAAATACCGCATGGCGCGGTATGTGCGCTATATGCAACCCAGGCTTCCAAACCTGTTCCCTGTTTTTTTCAGGGACGTACCAACTATAGACGTTCTTCGATGCCGTGGCAATTAGCGAGGTATGGCGTGCGCAGTCAGGCAGCGATCTGGATGCTAATTTGGTGCTTCAACGCAGATATATTTGACTCGGCTCCCGTTATCCCGTCTATGCTATAGAACAAATCGAACTCCTCCGGAAATGATTGGATATTGATAACAAACCACTATCTATAAGCCATCGCAAAAAATATAAAGGGGGGAGAAACATGCAAGAACATATTCCTGGGATTAGCGAATCACGTGAAACGACATGGCGACCTTTGATCAGATCGAGCTTGGATTTTCCACTGAATGACTACGATCATGTACTTCAAACTTGCTTACGGTGGATTGCTAGAACATATGAAAAAAGCTTTGGCAAATCAATTTCTCAAAGCATATTAACCTCTCCCTCAAACGACTTTTCCCCACCAGGACATCGCTTTGCCTGGCTCACTATTGATTCACCTGCCGATGGCGTCAATAAACTATTTTCGGCAAAAATAGAACATCCTGATAATGATGCCTCACGCACATGGTCAGTCGAGTTCGAGCTTGCTGCAACAAAAACTGGAGTAGTTTTCGGCCTCCGCTCCGCTGTATTTGGAAGAGATACAAATTCAGCACCGCAGACAATCCCTCGCTTGGTTAGCGAACTAGCTAGTCGTGGCGCAAGTCACGCCGGCATTTCTCTCGACTTCAGCGGCAAAGTAATTTCCAATGACATCGATGTTTATAGGCTAGCGGAATTTGTAAATAGTTCGCAGCGGGTAATGCCATTGATAATCATTTCTGAAATTGGAGAAAATCTTGGCTGGCCCGCTCAGATCCAATCCATTGCTACTAAAACTAAGGGACTGGCTATAGCTGTCTCAATGACTAATTCCGCTACGTATCTTTGGCGCTCGCTTATAGGGCCACGCCTGAACGTGTATCGCGGCGCAACTCGCATTTATCTTCCCCTTTCGTCTGGGCAGTTGTATGCCCCAATTTTTCTCCTTGAGAATACTAGAGATGACTTAAGTCAATCTATTGAAGCTTGGGCAGAAAAATATGCTCAAGATTCGTCGATTCGCTCCCCTGCATGGATTGATCGACATGCTGATTACGAAACGGCTCGGCAACTCGCGGCTAGCCAACATCGCAAAATATTAATTGCAGATGCGAAGAAAAATAACGAGATTGACTCCCTAATTACGGCATATGAGCATGAACTCTCTTCTATCACAGAAAAACTAGAGCGAGAGCGAATTGAGAGCCGAACGTGGGTTGCGGAAATTGATGAATTGACTGAGCGATTTGACGATTTAGATCGTGACCACAGACATCTTAAATACAAATATGATCAACTTCGATCTCAAAACTTTCAAGAAAACAAATCTGCCTTAAATAAGACGATGGAATACCCATCCTCGCTTGAAAAAATTACAGACTGGTATGAAGAGTCGGGGGTCGAGGAAAAGCTTTTTATATCATCCCGTGGGTTAAGAGAAGCCGAAGAAAGCTTATACGAAGAGCCTTTCATAATTTATCGTGCGCTCGATATCCTGGCGAACGAATACGCGGCGATGAAATTGGCGGGTGGCGATATCACCGCTCGCGATATTTTTAACAAAGCTTTAATTGATATTGGCATGCAAATCGAATTTGCTGGCGGGCAGACCACACTTGCGAAAAAGGAATATCGAGTTGACTATAGAGGCAGAAAACTTACAACTGACTGGCACTTAACCAAAGGAGGAGGTAGAGATCCAAGATATTGCGCCAGAATATACTTCACATGGGATATTGAAACTCAGCGTTGTATAGTAGGTTGGCTACCGTCCCATCTGGACAACACTCTTAGCTAACCGTCATCCTAAGCTAAAACGAAAAAGATCTGAAAATCGATTAATAGAAACTGCTCCGCAAAAACCCACTTTGCAGACCAAAGGAAAAAAGCCCTCATTTCTGACGGCCTTTTAAATTCTGATTGTAGCTGCAGGACTTGAACCCTTCCCCCTGACTACAAGTCCAGCGAGAAAATCATTCTTTTCAACTGCTTACTAAATTTCAAGTTCCGCAATTCAATAAATTCAACTCTCTGCAAACATGATGCTGACGCGGGGTCGCATCAATTGCGAAACACATTTACTCAAAGACCACTGCCAAAAATTGGCTGCCTCATTCTCCGACTTGCCGATCACGGCAATTTCCAGCGCGTTTAATTTTTCAACAACCTGTTGAAGATCGATTGTCAACTGACACTTATTGCAGCTATTCACAATATGCCAACCCGCGTAATTTTAGTTGCGCACGGGAAACTAATTTATCGCTGGCATCTGATTTTTGATAAAAGCAATAAAACAAAATGACTGCACGAAACCGGGCATTCATTGAGGTAATTCTGCGCCCACCTGGTTGACAGGGGTCACACGCCGTCATTTATCCAGCGTCGGGCTTGTAGCCCGAATTTATGCGCTTTAAAGCAGCGCGCATTGAGTTTTTCTGTTCGCTGATTTGTTCAATAAGTCAGACGGCTTGATCTTGGTCGCCTGGCGTTTGTGTTATGTCCGCCGATTGTGCGTGACACGCAATATGGCATTTCTCCGCATCGTCAGGAGGTTCGACGTTGCGTGAAATTGCGACTTCCTTTGAGAGCCTTACATTTCAGAGGAATGCATCCACTGAGCAGATCCAGTCGACCACCGTCGACGGGATCACTTTATCCCTTAAAAACCGGAGTAAAGTAATGACATTCAGATCCAACTTTAAAATGCTGGCGCTCGCGGGCTTGACGCTTGCTGCTTTCGCCACAACCGCACAAGCGGAGACTTGGGCGCCAACCGCGACCAAGGCGACCGCTGTTGCGAGCACGGCGCGAACCGCCGTGACGCATATCTCGGCAATGCAGGCCGGCGCTCTGACCCACGTGGTGGTGGCGCTGAAACTGCGCAACAAGCCTGAACTGGACCAGTTCACGGCTAATCTCATGTCAGGGCATTCAAACAGGACGCTGTCCAGCGCCGACTTCATGCGCCTGTATGCCCCTACCAAAGAACAGGTGCAAGCTGTCGTCGCCCATCTGACTAAAAACGGCTTTACCAACATTATCGTTTCGGCTAACAACTTGCTGGTCAGCGCCAACGGCTCTGCTGGCTCGGTAAAATCCGCATTCAATACCGAACTGCACACCTATAGCGTGAATGGCCGCAATGCCTACGCCAACATCAGCGACGCTGCTGTTCCGCAGTCGTTGGGCGGTATTGTGCTGGCGGTGCATGGTCTGCAGACGGTACATCTGCATCACACCACGTTAAAGAAACTGGAAGCCAAACCAAATGCCGTGACGCTCGGGGTGAGCGGTCACAATCCTACCGATTTCCCGGTAATCTACAACGCCAGCAGCCTGCCTAGCGCGACCAACGCCACCATCGGCATCATCACCCAGGGCGACGTGACGCAAACCATTGCGGATTTGAATACCTTCACATCCAATGCCGGTTATCCGCAGACTAATGTCTCCACCGTCGTGGTCGGCAGCCCCAGCACTGATACTGCCGGTCTCGGTGAATGGAACATGGACACGCAAAGTTCACTGGCTGCAGCGGGCGGGACCATCAAGCAGATGATCCTGTACGTAGCGAACACCTTGAGCGATGCTGACCTGACCTCCACCTACAACCAGGCGGTGACGGACAACCAGGCGAAGTCGATCAACGTCTCGCTGGGCGAATGCGAAAACGATGCCCAAGCGTCCGGTATCATGGCCAGCAATGACCAAATTTTCCAGACTGCGGTCGCGCAGGGGCAGATGTTCTCGGTGTCGTCAGGTGACTCCGGCGCCTACGAGTGCAACACCAGTTCGACTGCCCAAAGTTTTCCGGCAGTCTCGCCGTACGTGATGGCTTTGGGCGGTACTCTGGTCAGCACCGGTGCGAACAATGCCTGGTCCTCGGAATCCGTGTGGGCCTGTACCGATTGGCAGAGCTGCCAGCAAAGCGCAAGCGGCGGCGCCGGCGGTGGTCCTAGCCTGACTGAGGCAGCACCTAGCTGGCAAATCAATGCCGGCGTTCTCGGCTCATCGACAAAACGCGGCGTCCCGGATATCTCCCTGGATGCCGATCCATCCAGCGGCGCAATGGTCCTAATCAATGGCGCCGCTCAGCAGATTGGCGGAACCAGCCTGGCGGCGCCATTGTTCACTGGCTTCTGGGCTCGTGTCCAATCGCAAAACAACAACAGCCTGGCTTTCCCGGCAGCTGCAATCTACCAAAAGGCAGCGGCCAATCCGACCATGTTCCACGACATCACCTCGGGTAGCCAAGGCTATAGCGCCAAGGCTGGATGGGATTATGCCAGCGGCTACGGCAGTCTGGATGTTGCAAAATTTGCGGCAGTCATCGGTTCGGTCACACCGCCTCCACCGCCACCAGGCAATGTGCTGAAAAGCGGTGTTCCGGTAACCGGTCTGGCGCTTCCTGCGGGTTCCAGCAAGCTCTACACCATCGTCGTTCCTGCCGGCCGCAGCAGCCTCAGCTTCAAGACTTCCGGCGGCAGCGGCGACTGCGATATCTACGTGAGCTTCGGTTCGGCTCCGACCACAAGTTCGTATCAGTATATTTCCGACGGTTGGACGACTTCCGAGAACATCACAATCAGCAATCCGAAAGCAGGGACTTATTATTTGCTGCTCAATTCGTATGCCACATTTAGCGGCGTAACACTGGTAGCGAATGATTGAGCCGGGTGCTTCTGCCTGGTTAAGATGTAAATAAGACGCAAATAAGACGTAAAGATTGCACGGCTGTGAAATTCAGCCGGGACGAGGAAACGGCAGCGCCGTTTCCTCTGTCAGAAGATAGTGTTCTGTTCCCTATTGTCTCGCCCTACCCGACACCCATCTCGCCGTTGTCACTTCCCAGGCATTCTTAGTCATCGCCGCAGCGAACGGTAGCTAATGACGTAGCGCTTACGATTTTATTTGTGCCGCTACGGCACAAGTGTTGTTCTAATTTTCAGGATTGTCTTGATTGTCGGAATAAATAATAATTCTAAACGGCAATATCAGCAAAACACCGCTTCGATTCGAAGACTTCAAAAATAGAAGACGATCACCATGAAATCTGAAAATATCGCGCATCTCCTGCGTGCCGCTGGTAAACGCATTTGAGTTTTGTGAGCCTCACCATGCGGGGCAGCTTGCAGCGCAAAAACTTTCCGTGGCTGTGGCTCGAAATTTCAAATTCATCTTTCGTGAACATTTAATGTCAGATTATAAAACTGGATCAAACGTCGAATCTTTACGAAGCGAAGCCGCTCCCAGACTATCCGCTCCAGATCTGCTGGAGATATTGCAAGCGCCAAACTGGGAAAGGCTGCGTGAACATATGCAGCGCTTTCTGATGAAACTAGGGATTTGTGATTTTTGTTTGAAGATGGACATCTTCTGCGCCAACGGCAAGCCGTTGACGCAGAAGTTCAGCAGCTTGCCAAATTCCTGGCTGCAGCTGTTCAATAATCCTCCGCCTGGAAAAACAGATCCGATCCAGCAGCATCTATCACGATCCAGCCTCCCCTTAACCTGGCAGGTTGAGCAATTGTGCATTCTAGACGGCGGACAAATCTACCCGCTGTTGAAATCGATGGGTATCACACATGGGATGAGTCTGGCCACCCATAGAAAAAATGCGGTGAGCCGCCTCGACTTTTACTACAATGCCGCAAAACCGATGGCGCCGGACATTAACACTCAAGCCACTGCGCTGCTACTCGGCGTCCATCTGCAGGAGGCCGCTGAACTACTGTGGTGCAAGACCATCCCCAGTCAGCCGCCTCTGCTATCGCTACGCGAACTTGAATGCCTGCGCTGGAGTGCAGAGGGCAAAACCAGCTTCGAAATCGGGCTGATCTTGGGGATTTCGCAACGCACCGTATATTTCCATTTGAGAAATGTCGTGATGAAACTTGGCGTCTACAGCACCCGCCACGCCATCAGCAAAGCAATCATGATGGAAATCATCAAACCAGCGCACTAAGCTCTCGGTTTTCCTGTGTGACTGAACTGAACCCTTGCGACTGGAGAATTGCGGAGCTGTCCAATCCTAAAATAGGTTGACAGGTTTTATTGGAACAACACGCCCATGTTCGCAAGCACAAAGAGCTGAAGGCTTCACAAGCTGCTCACAATTTTGCTCTAGTTAAGCAAAAATGACTGTGTCATCTTCGCGCATGCGTCATTGCAAAACCTGTCCCGCCTTGAAAAATCAAAAGGATGCTTTCCAAATTTGAGGCCCAATCCCATTGGTAGCAAAGAACAAATTTCCCTTGCTGTCGATAGCCATTGAAGATATGCCAGAGCCATTAAGTATCGGAAAGGCATATGAAATGACGAAACCTCTGATATCAACACGAGCTATATGAGCTATCCCATTCTCGAAATAAATATTTCCTATCGAATCAACTGCAATTGCGTTGTCGGTTCCGAATATCGCGCCGCCAATTGCCTTAGCTGACGCGACAGTGGTCACGGCGCCTCCAGGTGTAACTTTCCGTATCAGCGCGTTGTCTGAGTCATTGAAAAAAATATTTCCGTTGACATCGATTGCCAGGTTTTGAGGATTATTAAGCGTCGCTAAAGCGCCTTGTCCATCGCTTGCCCCCTTTTCACCACTCCCAACGAATACAGACATAGTCCCCGCTGAATTGAATTTGACTATGCGATTATTCGGCCCATCGGCTAGAAATAGATTTCCATTGCTATCAATGACAAGGCCACCTCTACCAGTCAATGGCTCATGAGGAGAGTTTTCCCAATTCTTAGCAAAATCTTTAGCGTTTCCGGTTGTGTCCATTATGCTGATTGATGCGCTAAATCCCACTCCTGTTCCGGCTGCAGTATCTGCGGACGGACCAGATCCGTAAATATTTCCTGCGTTGTCAATTGCGATTCCATCCCAGTCATATGGTTTAGAAGATGGAACGAGAGTTGTCACAACGCCCGCCTGGGTTACTTTTCTCAGTGCTCCTTGATCAGAAACGATAATGTTGCCGTTAGCATCAAATGTTAAATATCGCAAAAATTTAAAAAATGCCGAAGTGCCTGTTCCATCAACAGGCTCATGTAAATTGGTTGTAGCGCCAGCTATCGAAGTGAGCGTCGGCGGTTTGGTGGAAATAGCGCCGGCTGGCGCTGGTGCCGTGGATACGAGATTGTTTGCAAGGCCGGTGGCATTTGCTGGCACAGAAATCGTCGCTCCGATTTCGGTATAAATGGTGTTCGATGATCCCGTAACCGTTAATGCTACGATGCCATTTTGGGCGCCAATAGTTGTGCCGGGCGGTACCAACGCATTAATACTTCCCCCCATTACGTAGTATTTCCCTGGAGACAAAACAACCGGCGCCGGAGCCGGAGCTGGAGAAGAAGGTGACTCACCACTACCACCGCCACCACCACCGCCACACCCACTGATCAGCCCCAAACTTAACAGGGCCAAAGAAGTAATTCGGTGAATGTTTTTGCTAATTACAGACATTATTTCTCCCTGATTCGAAATATTATCAGTACATTATGTTTCATTGAGTTACATAAGAGCAAGTTATTTACGAACGTATAACCATTGTCGGGCTAATTCTCGTCGATCCTGACTCGCTGTCATCGGGAAGATATTGCACTCCACAAAGACAGAGGCTCACTTCAGGGGGCAGAATTCTACGCAATTCAACAGCATCGACATCGCCGCAATGAAAGGCAAAAACATTGAGATTGAGCGACACGAAGGCATCGCGCAAATAGAAGGCTTCTTGCAATAAGATTTCGAATTTATCTGGTAAAGGAAGATCACCAGCTTGGTGGTTTTTTTATATTCAGAATCAAACGCAAATCAGTCCGAAAGCCAACGTGGCGTTACAGATGCCTAATGAGAATTGCGGAACAAAAGAAAAAGGCCCACATGACTGTGGGCCTTTCAAATTCTGGTGCTGGCTGCAGGACTTGAACCCGCCACCCCCTGATTACAAGTCAGGTGCTCTACCAGATGAGCTAAGCCAGCTAAACTGCGAAGTCCGCAATTATACCTATTTAATTCGAGTTAGGGTAGGTCTTCCACCTTTTTTTGGTGGTTCCGGATCTTTTTCTGGATCCGTGCCTGACGAACTCTGTTTTGCATCCGATGACGGCGATGGCACCGAGGTTAAAATCGGCGTTACCACTGCGGGCGACTCGGTGTTGAGCTCCTGCTCGGCGGCGGCTTCGGTATCCGATTCAGCGGCCGGGGCCGTTGCTTCGAACGCCATGCCTTGGCCATTTTCCCGTGCATAGATCGCGATCACGTTTTCTACCGGCACTGAAATGTCGCGCGATACGCCGCCGAAACGGGCGCTGAAATTGACAAATTGGTTGTCCATTTTCAAGCCGCTGGTGGCTTCGAAACTGATGTTCAATACAATCTCGCCATTCTTGACGAATTGCATCGGCACCCGTGTTTGCGCATCTACCCTGGCCGCCAGATACGGGGTGTAGCCATTGTCGGTGCACCATTCATAAATAGCGCGCAACAAATACGGTTTGGTAGAGGTTTCTGACATTGGAAAAACGCTATCGCTACAAAATTTAGGCAAGGGCTGGCGCGTATCGCGGGAGCGATACACACCAGTAATCTACACGATCTTAACGACGCATGACTTTTTCGGACGGCGTCAGCGCTTCGATGTAGGCTGGGCGCGAGAAAATGCGCTCAGCATACTTCATCAGCGGCGCAGCCGTCTTCGACAGTTCGATGCCGTAGTGATCCAGACGCCACAGCAACGGTGCGATGGCGACATCCAGCATCGAGAACTCGTCGCCCAGCATGTATTTGTTCTTGAGGAACAAAGGCGCCAGCGTGGTCAGACGGTCGCGGATTTCCGAGCGTGCCTTTTCGTGGCTCTTTTCTGCTGCTTTGGCTTTCTCGTTTTCCAGCGTGTGCACGTGGATGAACAATTCTTTCTCAAAGTTGAACAGCATCAGCCGCGCACGGGCGCGCATCAGCGGATCGGCCGGCATCAGCTGCGGATGCGGGAAACGTTCGTCGATGTATTCGTTGATGATATTGGACTCGTACAGAATCAGATCGCGCTCGACCAGGATCGGCACTTGACCATATGGATTCATGGTCGAGATGTCTTCCGGCTTGTTGAACAAGTCGACATCGCGAATTTCAAAGTCCATGCCTTTCTCGAACAGAACGAGACGGCAGCGTTGTGAAAATGGGCAGGTTGTACCCGAATAGAGAACCATCATTTTTATAGTTCCTTAGAAACAAAAGGGTGAGACCCGATACGGCTCACCCCAAAACGCATACCCGCAAAATCGCGGGCATGAAAACTACTTGACGTCTTTCCAGTATGACGCATTGAGACGCCATGCCAGAACGAAGAACATGCCGAGGAACAGCAGAACCCAGACGCCGAGGCGCTTGCGGGTATTCTGAGCAGGCTCGCCCATCCATGCAAGATAGGACACCAGATCGGCAACGGCAACATCGTATTCGACCTTGTTCATCTTGCCCGGCTTGACTTGCTCGAAACCGGCAAACTTGTGT
>Ga0207117_1063_pt1 | contig 19363 bp, 12 predicted proteins | sample Alteio_BWMinHeat_45_FD_153502 | JGI IMG/M metagenome (GOLD analysis project Ga0207117, IMG submission 153502) | Enriched cells from forest soil in Barre Woods Harvard Forest LTER site, Petersham, Massachusetts, United States -... | ecosystem: Environmental > Terrestrial > Soil > Temperate forest >...
CCAAGTGCCAAAATCCACATAATACATATATCCTAGTGAATTGGGAGTAATTTGTACAAACCCGGTACCATTAACTGTTAACGTGAAGGCTTGTGAACCTACGGGAACTGATGAAGGAGATTCACTTGTAATAGTTAATGCGACAGCTTTTACAGAATTTATTCCACTGAAAGTTAAGGCAACAATGGCTCCCGCCAAAATAATCGTCTTGAAAAAATATGTTTTCATTAGTTGTGCATGTTAAAAATAATATTTAACCATTGTACCACGCAGCAAGATATATTTGAAAAGTGTACCTGTGGATAAGTCCAGCACCACGAACGCAGGCGCAGTCTTAAAATTGAGAAATAACAAAAACCAATTTGGAGAAAGCAGTACTGGGTAAATAAAATGCCGCTGGCCTTTATATAAAGGCCAGCGGCAGTAATAATAAAATAAAACTACAGTGACTTAATAGGCGGGGCAGATTGGGGTGCCACCGGAGTTTGTGTAAACGATCGCTTTAATATTTCTTCTTCAACAATTGCCTTGGGTTTGGTATATTTTAGTTTTGAGATTTGTTTAAGGGGTTCTACAATCTTCGGATTGCCATTTTTAGGCGGCATAGTCTGCATTTTAAATGGCGTTGACGTTTTATTGTGCAACATCATTTTTAAAATAACATTAAAATTATCCAAATTTACCAAGTCAAACCGGGAAAACCCTGGCTCAAATTGTTTTTCTAAAAATTCGGCGTCTTCTGCCCCAATGCGAAACGCCCCAATGGTACCCACGTTACCCAATACCGCATTTTTAATTTGATCGGTTAATTGGGGAATATATTGGTGGGCTATGGTCAAATTTAATTTATATTTTCTGGCTTCAGACAAAATGGTGGCAATAGAGTCGGTGGTGAAATTTTGGAATTCGTCAACATACAAATAAAAATCTTTTCTTTCTGTTTCTTTTAACCTAGCGCGTTTCATGGCCGCCATTTGCATTTTTGAAACCAAAATTAACCCTAAAAGCGAACTGTTTACCTCTCCTGTTTGCCCTTTTGATAAATTTGCCAAAAATATTTTCCCCTCATCCATAACTTTTGACAAATCAAAACCCGAATGGCTTTGGCCTATGATATTTCGCATCATTTCATTTTCAATAAACCTGCCCACTTTTGAAACCACGTATCCAAGCATATCAGACCTGGTTGACCCTGTAGTTTGCGCCCACTCTTTGGTCCAAAAACTTTTTACAATTGGATCTGTTACAAATGCCAGGCGTTCTTGCAAAAATTGCGGATCCGTAAACATTTTGGGAATTTCAACTAAGGTCCCTGGATTATCTTTGTCTGCCATTAATGCCAACATGGCGTTTCTCATGTAGTGCTCAAACATAGGCCCGATAATTTCTGGTGGAAACAGTTTGTAAAAAATGGCTATCATTTCTTGTACGGCAAAATCTTTTTGCTCAGGAGTATCGTATTCAAGCATGTTTAGGCCACAGGGCCGTTCTAAATCAAACGGTTCAAATAATACCACATCATCAATTCTGTTTTTTGGGATATTTTCCAAGATATGCTCAACTAATTCCCCATGGGGATCAATAACTGCCACGCCTTCCCCATTTTCAATATCTTGGCGTATCATTTCCTGCAAAAATCCTGATTTTCCTGTACCGGTTTGTCCTATGACGTAAAAATGCCTTCTTCGATCGTCGCGAGAAGCAAAATAAATTTGTTTTTCGTCGCCTCTAAATAATACTTTTCCCAGCAAGTTAACTCCGGTTTCTGGCAAATCAATGGGAGGGGGCGCAGCTGAAGATTTGGCCGCTTTTATGTAAGGAGTTTCAGTAAAATGAGTGGGAAAATGATAAATACTAGCCAGTTCTTCAATGTTTAAAATATTGCTTTGCTGTTCGTTAAAAATCCTAAAGCTAAATTCATACAAAAACTTTTTTAATTTTTTCTTAGAGACCTCGTTGACTTCCAGACTATTAATAGCTGACAGTGAAAATTGCGAAAATGCGCTGACTAAATGGCTTAAAATATCTTCAGCCCGGGCTTTTGAAGCCGCCGAGGCAACCAGCCTAATATTAGTTTGGAATGGCTGTTTTTGTATTTTATTTTGTATGGCTTCATACGCCACCTGGTCATACCCTTGTTCTTTTGGTTTTTGCATTTCCAACTCTTTTTCTTTTTTGCTTTTGCCACCTGCACCAGATAATTCTGTCAGCAAACCCATAAATGCGTTTTGCGTAGCTTCTTTTACCGCAACGCTTATTTTTTTACCCTCTCTTATTTTACCCAAAGCCTTCTCTCCTTTTTTGCGTAAATTAAAACCCGATACCGGCCTTATTACCAATTGCACTGCCGCGCCTTCCTGGGCAGAAATTTTACTTAAATTATTGGTTATAGTTGAAATTGGATCTTTCTCTAATTTTTGATAAGTACTAATGGGAAATAAATAATTTGATTGTAGTGTGAAATAAGCCCCCGCACAGTCCCCTTTTGGCTCAAAAACCGTGTAATCATTGGGTACATTGTCTATGATTGCCCGTGGATACACTCCTTGCACATATTTTTCAAAAGCACTTTCCAGATATTTTGGAACACAAACATAAAAAGAAATATCGCTGCCTCCGGTTTGTGATGCAATTTCTAAAGCCACGCTGGGAGCTTCCTGAAACATACTGGGTTTTTTTAAGTATAAAAAATTTGCCAGCACTTGCTCCATTTGGGCTATTACAATTTTTTCTTCTTTTTCTGCTTCGCCCTCTTTTTTAGGTTCGTTTTTTGGCATAGTAACCAAAAACAACACTGATTCAAGACCTCCAAACACGGATCTTTTCTCTGACTGCTCAGAGCGCAGCGCAATAATAAAACCCAGCACCAACAGGAGAAAAAGCAAAAATAAACCGTAAATAATGAGAGAGATCATAGTAAATTTCTACTTCAATAAATCTTTGTAATAACCATTTTTTGCTAACGTATCGTGGAAAACATCTAAGACATAAGGGTTATTCATTTTTTGGGCAACTTTCACCGCAAAAACTACCCCCTTCTTTTTGGTAATTTCCAATAATCTTTGTATTTTTTTTTGTTCGTCTAAATCGTTTAGTGAATTAGCGCTTGATTGAACCTGTACTTTTGCATCATTATCTAAACCTATTTTCTCTATTTCTTGTTTAATTTTTTCTTTCAAAGCCGTGTCCTCCAGTAACTCTTTATTTTCCAAAACTTCTTTTGGCTCTTGGGTTATTGGTTCTTCTAAAGTTTCAGGCAAAAGAACTTCGCTAGATTTTTCATCTATGGCATTTTCTTGAGACTTAGCCGCATCATCAGTCGAAGCGGCATCTAATTTTTTTTGTTTTTTTGCCATACTTCTAATTTGTTAATTCACAATTAAACCAATAAAGGCCTCTTTCTTTTTTGAGGTGTTTGGTGGAATGGCATTTACCTCTACGGTAAGATTAGTTGATTCTTTTGAAACTTCATATAATTTTACACATGAAGTAGGCTGGAAGTCAGGTTTTAATAAATTTCCACAAGCGTTTTGGGTGGGTAAAAAAGAATATGCCTTGTCATTAATTGACACAAAGTGTCTTCCGTTTGAATCCACAATATCGCCCACATCCCAAGCGCCCTGCATTATATTAAATTTTCCTTGGTCCTGGGCCCCAACTATTACTTTAATAAATTTATCCGTAGTCGTTAATGTTTGAGGAAAGCGCGGATCGGAATTGGTAAGCGTATTGCCAAGATCTGTAGCTGACTGAAAACTAAACTTCACATCACCAACCGTTGCATCATAAGATGTGCCTTGCACTGGCACATTAGTTGGCTGAGCCGTAGAACTTGCCGATGGAGTGGTATTTGTTTTTTTAGTTGCCGATATTTTCAATACAACAAAAACAACTATTATGACAATAACTAGTATAATAGCCAATACTAAAAATATTCCCGAAATTGCCCCTTTTGTTTTTTTAGACATGATTTTTTAATACCAAAATTTTTTAAGAAAATTTGGATAAGTTAAACTACATTAACTATATCATATTTTGTTTTCTATAACTACATACCGCGCCCTGCCGTATTGGTCTTTGTGGAATTGGTAATTTTTGTAGCCAAACTTTTGCAAAAGCTTTTCAATGTCCTTTTTTTGCACATAATCAAATTCCATATATATTTTTCCGTTTGGGGTGAGGCGATTTTTGGCCGCGGCCAAAAATCGCCTAATAAGACTCAGCCCATCTTCGCCGCCAAATAAAGCTACTCTAGGTTCATGTTGCAATACCGATTTTTGGATTTTATTTGCCCTTTTAGTAGAAATGTACGGCGGATTGGCAAGAATATAATCGTATTTTCCTTTTATATTATTAAATACATCTGACTGGATTATTTTATATCTCCTACTTGGCAGCTTATTAATCTTCGTATTTATTTTTATTTGCTTTACATATTTTTTATCTTTCTCTGCAAAAACTATGTTGGCATTCTTAATATGTCGCATAATAGAAATCCCGATGCATCCTGACCCCGAAAAAATGTCTAAAATTTGCATTTTTCCTTTCGCCAACTTTAATTCTTCTATGACTTTGCCAACCCAATATTCGGTTTCCGGCCGTGGAATTAATGGCTTACATGACAAATCAATTTTGCAACCCAAAAACTCGGCAAACCCGATAACGTAATCTAGTGGCTCACCCATTTTTAATCGTTCAATATCTTTATAAAATTGTTTTGTCGACTTGCCGTTATATTTTTCCCGCAGAAGCCATTCAATCTCTTTTTCCATGTTTTTATATTATCTTATTGGGCAAATAAAAAAAGCCCTGCAACCTTGCTGGGCTTTGGACTACATGTGCTATTCAAACTCCGTCGTCGCTGGTGGCTTGTCGGCGGGGTAAAACCCTACCTGGACAATTTCTGAGTGACGCGTAAGCGTGGCACATATTTCCTTTTCGATATTATCTGAGAAGTGAACGCCTTGGGCTGTCATGAAATCCAGAGTTTTGATAGCACGAACGGCGATCGTGCCCCCATAAACACGTGCATCACCCTTTATTCCTACAACGTTAACTCCAAAGTATGCTACAACCAATTGTGAAATCTGGTCATAAACACCGTGACGCACTAAAATTTCCCGCACCCGTGCATCAGCCCATCGAACAAGATCAAGTTTCTCTGGTGTTGCAGGAATTCCTATAACGCGTAAAAACAATCCTGGGCCAGGAAAGGGCTGGCGATCGCAAACGCTCTTTGGCAATAAGATTTCCTTTGCTAAGCCACGGATCTCATACTTGAAAAGGTGGTCAATGGGGTGTAATTGTACCAAGTCACCCATATCAAGTCCCACATTGTGGTGGGATTTGATGACTGCGCCGCCCGTAACACCAGATTCAATGCGATCTGTGGCAAGAGTGCCCTGAAGCACCACTGAAGCATTGAAATCCTTTGCAGCTTGCACAAAGAGCGAAGCATAAACTTTTTTAAAGCACTTGCGTTTCTGTTCAGCGTCGATTACGTTAGCCATAACTACATTAAATTCCTTGTGAGCATCCACAACTTTCAAGTTTACACCAGCAAAAGTTGCGTGCTCTTGGATTTGGTCGAGCTCTCCCTCACGCAGCTGTCCGCCATCGATTGTGATTGCTAGGAGCTGATCCTTAAGTACTGGTGTGAGGATTGCCGACAAAGTCGTTGAATCCACACCTCCACTAAAACCAAAAATCACGCGCTCACTACCAAGTTTTTTTTGCCACATCTTCTTGGATTGATGCGACGATTGACGTTGGTTGCCAATCACTTTGGCATCCTGCAAATTGCAGGAAGTTTTTGAGCATGGTTTTACCGTAGGGTGTATGTGTGACTTCAGGATGGAATTGAACACCAAAAATGGAATCCCTTGCTATTGCGGCAACTGTGTTGGTATCACTATGGGCCAAAATACTAAAACCTTCTGGAAGTGAAGTAACAGAATCGCCATGACTCATCCAAACCTCTTGGTGTATTGGGGTATCGGCAAAAAAATTATGATGAAAATCGCAAATTATATGGGCTTTACCATATTCCCGATTATGCGGCATTTCTTTCACGTGGCCACCAAGATGTTGGGCAAGCCACTGCATGCCATAACAAATGCCAAGGATAGCGACTGGCTGACCATCTTGTCGCGTCAACGAAAACACCTCCACTGGTGGTTGGGGCGCATCGTTATCATAAACACTTGCCGCCCCACCGGAAAAAATTACTGCTTTGAGCGAATTGTTCTTCAACCAAGTTTTGGCCCGTTTTGGATCAAGAATAACCGAACGGACGCCTAGTTCACGTAGGGTTCGCTCAATAACGAGCGTATATTGGGAACCGAGTTCAATGATAGCCACATTTGGCAAAGAAATCATTTGATTCTCCCTTATTGGAAATGTGCAACTAATTGGACCCGACCAGCGGGCCAAATGTGAGTTAACCTTAACAAAACCACGCGTAAAATCAAGTAAAAAAAGACCCGAATTACTTCGGGTACTGTTGAAACTACACATTTGGAGCGAGCATCATTTTCAATAGAGCCATACGAATGTATAACCCATTTTTGGCTTGTTGAAAATAGCAAGCCCTTTTATCTTGATCAACTTCCTTAGTGATTTCATCATTTCGTGGGAGCGGGTGCATAATAATTGCATGCTCTTGCATTGACTCGGCGATCATCTTTGTCACGGTGAATTTCCTCGAATTAAATTCATATTGGTCAGTTCCCCGTTCTTTTTGGATTCGAGTCTGATACAGAACATCCACCAGCGGAGCAACTTCTTGCAAATTATCCTTAATAAAATATGAGACATTGTGCTCTTCCAAATAAGCCTTAATATCGTCTTTCATGGCGGCATTTGGAGGAGAAACAAAATAGATGAGGATGCGAGCAAATTTTGTCAACAGGTAGCATAGTGAACGCACCGTCCTACCGTTTGCCAAATCACCTACCATGGCAATCCTTAACGGATCGGTGGTACTGTAAGTAATCTTATCTTGAATGGTAAAGAAATCTGTCAGCGACTGGGTTGGATGCTGATTATTTCCATCACCAGCATTAATAATGGGGACAAGTTGGGAGACAGTAGCAGGACGATGTTTCCACCACTCTGCCTCAGGGTGGCGCAATACGATAACATCCGATTCATCATCTGAAACAACTCTAATAGTATCTTCAAGGGTTTCTCCCTTAATGGCGGAAGAAAAGACAGCCGCATTCTCGGTAGAAACAACCTGTCCACCTAAACGTAGCATCGCCATTTCAAAAGAAAACCTTGTCCGAGTACTTGGCTCGTAAAACAGGGTTGCCATTACTTTACCGTCAAGAATATTTGCATAAGGATGATCTTGCGATCCCCGCATTTCCCTCATTTGTCTGGCGACTCTGAATACTTCGCCAATCCAATCAAGCGAGAACTGCTGTGATTCCAACACATGGAATAGTCTGCAAATCTGTGACATTTTCTGACTCCTTCATTGTAAAAGAGCATTCTATTTATCTAAAAAAAATCTGCACCAAGCAGATTTTTTAACTTTTAATCTCTAAAATTTCAACTTCGGTAAATGTTTGCCTATGTCCAATTTTCCGTTTGTATCGTTTCTTGGGTTTGTATTTAAAAATAATCAATTTTGTGCCTTTTCCATGATTTAATACCTTAGCAGTTACCTTTGCATCTTTTACCAATGGATCGCCAATATCTACCTTTTTTCCATCTCCATCTTTATCGTATAACAAAACTTCGCCAAAGGTAATTTCTTTCCCTTCTACTTCATCTATTTTTTCCACTTTAATTTTGTCCCCAGGAGAAACTAAGTACTGTTTCCCACCGGTTTTAATTACAGCTAACATCGGTAAAAGTATAGCACAGTTAATTTAAAGAATCAATATCCGGCCCTTCAATTTCCGCTATTTTTACTTTTGATTTTCCATCGGTTATTTTTACCACATCTTTGTCTACCTTCAAAAATTCCGCCCGAGCTTTATTGTATGAGCTTACGGTTTTGTCTAAATTATCGCCCAATCGGTTAACATGCTCTGAATACACAAACATGTGTTTGCCAAGCCTTTCTACTTCCTTGATAATCATTTGCGCCTGCTGTGAAATTTTCTGGTTTTTCATGCCTTGAAGCACCGTCTGCAAATAGGCCAAAAATGAAGTTGGTGACACCACGACTACTTTTTTCTTACCGGCATAATAAATTAAGTTATCAGAATCTTGTGCAATAACGCCCACTTTATTAATGAGCAAATCATAATATACAGCCTCTGAGGGAATAAACATAAAGGCAAAATCGGTGGTTTTTTCTTCAGGCTTTACGTATTTTGATGTTTCGTCAATTCGTAATTTTAAATCCGCCACAAATAAATTTTCCAAACGTTTTTTTTCATTTGTATCAGAGACTTGTACCATGCGATTGTAATTTTCCAAAGAAAATTTCGAGTCAATAGGAATAATTAATTTATCTACAAACACCACGGCATCCACCATTGAGCCATCAGAAAACCCATACTGCATTTTATACGAATCGGGTGGTAACACATTCTTTAGCACCGTTTCCAAGTAATATTCGCCAAGCACACCTCGCTGCTTGGGATTTTTTAAAATATCTTGCAAGCTTTTTAACTGATCAGCAAAACCTACCACCTGCCGATTGGTTTCATCTAATTTTGCCAATCTTTCGCGCACATCACCAATAATTTTTGCGGATTGGTTAAACTGGAATTGTGCGTTTTTATTTGATTCAGATAACCCGCCTCTTAATTCCTGTGAAATCTGATTGACTTGTTGTTGGAGCATTAATAGTTGCCCATCATCTTTTTTCTCTGGCTCGGGTTTTTTTCTTACCAACAAAAAAATCACTACGCCAATTCCGACGATAATTAAAATATAAAATATAACTGATAAATCCATGGACTAATTTTACATTAAAAATAAACTAATTCAATTATCTTGTATTTTCGGTGGTTTAAAATAGTGAAAGTATATCAACTTTACTAGTTCACTTAGCCCGATGTATGCGATTAACAACAATAAAATTATAAATAAACCAGAAAGCGGTGGAGCTGCAAAGTGAAATACCCGCTGACCAAATTTAGTAAAGGGCAAGAAGATAATTACTAAACCATCTATGATTGTAAAAAGCAATAAAGCAAAACTTGGCCTTTTTGCTTTCCAAAATAAGTGACGTGTCCTTATTACAAAAATTAAGAAAATTTCTGTAAGGATAGTTTCTATAAACCATAATGTTTGTATGGTCATAGGAGAATTCTTATAAAAAATTAAAAAGAAAACAAAATCAAAAAGGGTGCTTACCAAACCTAAAGAAATTATTAAGGGCAATACATTGTGAAGTTGGTAATTTTTGGGTTTTCGTAGTTCTTCGATATCTACCGAGTCGGTAACAATGGAAATTAAAGGGAAATCTGATAGTAAATTCCCTAATAAAATTTGTAAAGGTAACAGTGGTAAGAAACTGATGAATAATGAAATACTTGCAATTGAATAAAAGTTACCGAAATTATTTGCCAATGCGCATTTGATATATTTATTAATATTAGAAAAAATAACCCGCCCATCTTTTATACCATTTACAATTACCCTCAAATCTTTTTGTAAAAGCACCACATCAGAAGCCTCCTTGGCAATATCAGTTGCCTCCGATACGGCAATTCCCACATTAGCTGCTTTTAGGGCGGGTACATCATTAATTCCCTCTCCCAAAAACCCTACTTCGTATTTTTTTTGCAAAGAGACTATTATTTTGTGTTTTACATCGGGCGAAACCCTGGCAAACACCGCGTTGTCCTGACAAGCGTTATCAAACTCATCAGTTTGCATTTTTTCCAAATCTTCTCCTAATATGACATCAGCTGCGTTGCTAATAAGGCCTGTTTTTTTAGATACAAAGCCTGCTACTTCTTTGGAGTCCCCTGTAATAATTTTTATTTTTACTCCTAATTTTTTTGATAATCGAATTGCTTCCTCTGCGGTATTTTTCAATGGGTCCTCAAATACAAAATATCCCAAAAAAGTCATGGCCCTTTCATCTTTTTTTGACATATTAGGTGAGGCTTGACCCAGCTTTTCTAGCTTTTTATATGCAATTGCCAGCACCCTTTTTCCATCTTGTCCCTCGCGCGTTGCATCTTCTTTAATTTCATTTTTTTTATAGCCGTGCGAAAAATCAGAACAAATTCCAAGTATAACTTCAGGAGCTCCCTTGGTAATTAACATGTGCTCCCCTTTTATATTTCTAACCAAAACGCTAGACCGCATCCTAAAAGAATCGAATGACAACTCTTTAACCATGGTAAATTTTTTCAAATCAGATATTATTCCATAATTTGACCGTGCCAATAAAGCCACAACAAACGGGTCTTTGCTGGAAATCTTATGCTCATCGTGCAAACCCACCGTATCGGTTTTTAGGGTCTGATCACTTAAAATTCCGTATAAAAGTGCCTTATCTTTACTAAAAGAAACGACTTTTTCCAAAGATAATTTATTTAGTGTCAGCGTTCCTGTTTTATCGGTGCATAAAATTTCAATATTTCCCAAATCCTCAATGGCCGACAGTCTTTTTACCACCACATTTTCCTTTGCCATTTTTAAACTGCCACGGGATAAGGCCAAAATAACAATGGCAGGAAGTGCTTCGGGCAAAATGCTTACCACTAAGGCTACGCAAAAAAGTGAAAATTCAAAAAAGTTATTGGTTCCCTTAATTATCAGATTTAACAAAAATATCACCGCAACGGTAGATACCACTATTTTTAAAATTAACCGGCAAAAATAGATAAGGTTTTTTTCATAGATTCCCTGCGGACGTTTTTTTGAAACTTCTTTTGCTATCTGCCCTAAAGCTGTTTGGGCTCCAATGCTCACCACAACACCCCCTGCCCTGCCCGAGATAACCGAGGTTCCTGTAAACAGTATGTTATTTGCCTTGAATATTTCTTTTTCTTCTTTTGGCAGGGGTCCAACCGTTTTTACTATGGGCAAAGATTCTCCCGTTAACACTGATTGGTCAACCAATAAACTTTCTTGCTGGGTAATTCTTAATTCAGCAGGCACAATATCTCCAGCCACAAGATGTACAATATCTCCGGGCACCAAATCTTTTTTTTCAATAATCACTTCCTTGCCATCCCGTATTACTTTTATTTTTGAAGCAATGATATTTTTTAACAAAGACACCGTTTTTTCAGCCCTAAATTCTTGAAAAAACCCTAAAAAAATATTTATACTGATAAATATCAAAATTACCACGCTATCAGTCTTCTCGCCTATAAAAAGTGATACCAGGGCAGCAATAAAAAGCAAATAAAAAAAGGGTGATTTAAATTGGTTAAACAAAATATCCAACACCGAATTTCCCCGGTTTTTTAATTCGTTTAACCCGTATTTTTCCTGCCGCGCCATTGCCTCTTTTTTTGTAAGGCCTGTTGGCGAAGTTTTTAATTCCAGAAAAACTTCTTTAATATCTTTATTTGTGTAGTGGCTCCACTGCATAATAAGAAAATTTCTCTTAACGAATAAAATATATTACCTGATATAAGATTGCCAAAATAAAAAATAGGGATAGCGGATATATAATAATTTTTTTACCGCCAATTTTTCTATACATCAGTAAAATTAAAATGCCGTCAATAGAAAGCAAGATACCGCCAATAAATGATATTAAGCCGATAAAAGAATTAAATCCCAGTAAAAACAATACAAATGGCGGAAATACGGTAAGCACCCATGCCAGCCCCTCTTTAATCCCCATATCGTACATAAGCACTTTTTTAAGCAAAAGCCCCTGGGCAATAAAGGCAATAAACGTAGTTACAACTCCCATTAAAAAGGCCACCGTCAAAATGGGCCATCCCAAAAAAGCCTTAAGTCCCAAAAAAGCTGACTGACTCGTTTGGCTTCCTGAAATTGCCAATATCAAAAAGATAAATGCTATGTATACCAGAGCCGGAATTAAGGTGCCGATAATAATAATGCGCTTTAATGATTTTTTATTTTTTATTACCATTTCTTCTATTTCTGGAATTAATCCCACCCCCCACAAAGAAAAAATGATGGCACCATAAGGCAAAAATATATTTGGATTTTTTAAAAATGTCGCGCTTGCAGCGCCAGCAAAAACGTTGCCAAGGTTCATATGCGAAAATCCTTCAAAAAATATGACGCATAAGATTGCCACCAATAGTACTAGTGCCAAAGAATCAACTTTAGAAACCACCCTTACTCCCAAATATACAAACGTACTTGCAAGGGCAAAATATAAAAAAACATAGGTGGCTTCATTACCCCCAAACAATGGACCAAATACGGCAGTTAAAAATTGCCCGCCCACAATTAAATATACTAATAGCACGCCGAACGAACCTATAACCGTAGACACCAATACCATGGCCTTGGGAAAACGCCCCAAGTAAAATCCCACAAAGCCCGGCCATCGCTTATAGTCTGGTGTTTTTAAACTAATCTTTGCAAAGATTACGTGAATAAAAACAACCAAGGTGGTTAATGCAATAAAATAAAAAAGCATTACAAGAATGCCAACTTTCAAAGTAATGTAAGGTAGGGACAAAAAACCAACCCCAATGATGCTTCCTGCCAACGTTGCAATGGGATAGATATAATTTTTCAAAATATCCTTCATTTGCTTATTTTATCTTTTCGCAAAGAAATATACAATGTAATATATCCCACTTAGACAGAATCGTAATTTTGTGGTAAATTAGCTATGGAAAATAACGACTTGGTCCCATCGTCTAGCCTGGTCTAGGACACGGCGTTCTCAACGCTGTAACACCGGTTCAAATCCGGTTGGGACCGCAGTTACAACCGGATTTGAACCGGAGGAAGGGATCGGGAAGGAGGATTTCTTCCCGTGTAGGAAAATATAAACAAAGCGAATATTAAAAACCCACGGTTTCTAAGGAGGCGCACAGCGCCGACAGGTTCTACATCCGATTGGGACACCAGTTCGCTTCATTTAGAACCGGTTGTTCCTCCCGCAAGGCACGGACCACGTCAGCAGGAGCAACTTCAACAATCTGCTGGTCATGTTACCGTAAACGGATCCCAGAACAGTACCATGTATGGGCGCTCGATGACGTGCGAACTTATTCACACCCGTGCCACTTCTCAAAAGTAATGGGGGGTGTATTATAAGGTAATAATAAATCTATTATTATTATGAGGATAAGATACGACATCATTAAATTCCCGTTTTTTCTTTTACTGGCCATTGCTGTGTTTTTCGTCATTTTGCCTCACAGTACCCATGCATATACTCTCTTGCGTACCTTTACCGGAACTGTCAGTGACGGAACTCAACCCAACGACTCCCTCACCCTTTCCGGTTCCACCCTGTATGGGATGACTAATCAAGGGGGAGCCTCAGGCTCTGGCACCATCTTCTCCATCAATACGAGCGGCACCGGTTTCACCCTTCTGCATACCTTCACCGGAGGCAATGACGGAGCTAATCCAAATGGCTCCCTTATCCTTTCCGGTTCAACACTGTATGGGATGACTAATTCTGGGGGAAGTTCAGGTGTTGGTACCATCTTCTCCATCAATACGAGCGGCACCGGGTTTACCGTTTTATATACCTTCACCGGAGGCAATGACGGAGCTAATCCGAATGGCTCCCTTATCCTTTCCGGTTCAACGCTGTATGGAATGACTTCAGCGGGAGGAAGTTCAAGTCTTGGTACCATCTTCTCCATCAATACGAGCGGCACCGGGTTTACGCTTCTGCACACTTTTTTGGGTGGAGCAAATGACGGATCCAGTCCCAACGGCTCCCTCACCCTCTCAGGTTCGACACTGTATGGGATGACTAATCAAGGGGGAGGTTCAAACAAAGGCACTATCTTCTCTATCAACACTGACGGTACCAGCTTCACCTTCCTGCATTCCTTCACCGGAGGCGCCAGTGACGGAGCCGGACCCAACGGCTCCCTCACCCTTTCCGGCTCCACCCTGTATGGTATGACTTATAATGGAGGAAGTTCAGATTTCGGTACCATCTTCTCCATCAATACGAGCGGCACCGGGTTCACCCTCCTGCATACCTTTACCGGAGGCTCCAGTGACGGATCCAATCCCCTTGGCTCCCTCATGCTTTCCGGATCAACGCTGTATGGGATGACTCCTTCTGGGGGAAGTTCAGGCTCTGGTACTATCTTCTCTATCAATACGAGCGGCACCGGGTTTACGCTTCTGCACACTTTTTTGGGTGGAGCAAATGACGGATCCAGTCCCAACGGCTCCCTCACCCTCTCAGGTTCGACACTGTATGGGATGGCTAATGCTGGAGGGAGTTCAGGCTCTGGTGCGACTTTCTCTATCAACACCAACGGCACTGGGTTTACAGTTTTATATAATTTTGGAAGTGTGAATGACGGAGCTGGTCCGCAAGGCTCCCTAACCCTGTCTGGTTCAACGCTGTATGGAATGACTGATTCTGGGGGAAGTTCAGGCTCGGGTACCATTTTCTCCATCAACACCGACGGCACTGGGTATACTCTCCTTCATACCTTTACCGGAGGTTCCAGCGACGGATCTCAGCCCCTTGGCTCTCTCACCCTCTCGGGTTCAACACTGTATGGAATGACTGATTTTGGGGGAAGTTCAGGTAATGGAGTTATCTTCTCCATCAACACCAACGGCACCGGGTTTACGCTTCTGCATACCTTTGCCGGAGGCGCCAGTGACGGAGCTGGTCCCCAAGGCTCCCTCACCCTGTCTGGTTCAACTCTATATGGGACGACAGGTAATGGAGGAAGCGCAGACAACGGTGTTATCTTCTCCATAAGCACCAGTGGCACTGGTTTTACCCTGCTGCATACCTTTGCCGGAGGCGCCAGTGACGGATCTGATCCCAATAGTTTCCTCACCCTCTCTGGTTCAACGCTATATGGAGTGACTCAGTCAGGAGGGAGTTCAAACTTTGGTACCATCTTCTCCATCAACACCGACGGTACTGGTTTTACCCTCCTGCATACCTTTACCGGAGGCGCCAGCGACGGAACTTATCCCTACGACTCCCTCATCCTTTCTGGTTCAGCGCTATATGGAGTGACTCAGTCAGGAGGAACTTCAAACAAAGGTATCATCTTCTCCATCAACACCGACGGCACCGGGTTTACTGTCTTACACACTTTTTTGGATGGCCCAAGTGACGGGGCGAATCCCATTGGCTCCCTCACCCTTTCTGGCTCAACCCTGTATGGAACGACTCAGTTAGGGGGAAGTTCAAGCTCTGGTACCATCTTCTCCATCAATACGAGTGGTACCGGGTTTACCGTGTTATACACCTTTACTGGAGGCAATGACGGATCCAGTCCCGACGGCTCCCTCACCCTTTCAGGTTCAACCTTGTATGGAATGGCTAATGCTGGAGGGAGTTCAGGTGTTGGTGTCATATTCTCTACTTCCCTTGGCATCACCCTCTCCGGCACCGTCTACACCAACGAAGGAACCACCACCATGGGTTCAGGCCGTACCGTGGAAGTCTCCATCAACGGTGCTGCCTCCGCAGGTTCTGCCACCACCGCATCCGATGGCACTTACACCATCAGTAGCCTTACTATCAATCCCGGCGATGTCTTAACTCTCTACCTCCAAGGTAACACCGAGAAGGGAGTCACCGTCACCACCGGCACGGGTTCAAACATGACCGGCATCGACATTTATCAAAATGACCTAGTAGTTCGCTCTGATAATGGAGGTTCTTTCACCGGTGCTAACATGAATACTTCAGCTACCAACGCAGACACCGGTATCAGCGCTATTTATTCAGCTTCCAACAGCACCACTACCACCCTTGCCTCAGGCAAGAACCTTTACCTTGCTTCAGGTCAAACCTATGCTCCCGGTACATCCTCCACCATCACGGTTCCCGGTAACTTCACCAACAAGGGAACTTTCACCCCCGCCCAAAGTACTCTAACCCTCACCGGTACCAATCAAAAGGTATTTGGTAACACCACCTTTTACAACCTGACCAAGGATATCTCTTCTTCATCCTCCGATACCCTCATGTTCCAAAACTCAGACACCCAGACCTTTGCTTCGGGAGGCACCCTCACCTTAAAGGGAGCTACCGGGAAGACATTGACCCTGCGTTCTATGAACTCTTCAGGCATTGAATCTGACGGCACCCAGTTTAAGTTTGCTGTTAACGGGAACCAACTGGTAACCCATGTGGATGTAAAGGATTCTGATGCAAGCACAGGCACAACGATTGCCTCGATTAATTCCACCAACTCAGGCAATAACCTCCATTGGACATTTGGCACGGCTCCATTAGTTTCAGCAGGATCCAATCAAACCACTACCTCCGCATTTACTACCTCCGCCTCGGCCTCCGATTCAGATTCCTCAATCACCAGCTACCTTTGGAGCTACACTGGCACCGGTAGTGTTGCTTTTCAAACTCCCACCAATCTTAACACTCTGGTCAACGCCACCCCAGGTACTTACACGGTCAAACTCACTGCCACCGACGCTGTCGGAGATTCAAGCTCCGGCAGCTTTACCCTAACCTGGAACAGCGCGAGCTCTAGTAGTAGTGCCGGCGGAGGAGGTAGCGGGGGAGGCGGATTGTTAGCATTATTATCACCATCGCCAACTCCTATGTATGCTAATGTTTCAGCAACAATAACTCCGACGCCAAGCCCAACTCCCTTGCTCTCCGCTCCTCCCACTTCCGGAGGCTCCCACCCATACTTTCCCCGCTACCTTGGCAGAGGTGACCACGGTCCTGATGTCCTCTCACTCCAAGAGCTCCTTGTCACCCTGGGCTTCTTCCCCTCTACCATAACTCCCAACGGATACTACGGTCCTGCCACGGTCAAAGCGGTCAAACTCTTCCAGAAGGCACATGGGATACGGGCGACGGGGAATGTGGGACCTTTGACGAGGGCTACATTACAGGGAGAGTGAGGGATCTTACATTTGGGCGAGTTCTGGTGGGCGTGGAACCTGATCCGCATGATCTGTGCACAGGCCTCTTGCCTGGTGCCAGTAAAAAAACCCTGGCAAGCCTAAGCAGCTTCGACCGTGATCGTTGCGGCCAGGTCCTGGATTGCCTTCAACTTTTCTTTTATGCTGATCAGATAGCCGGTGTCCGTCAGCGTTCTAACAAGCAATGGGCTGGGGTATCGCGCTTACGAACAAATCAAATCTCAAAGCTAGAATTTAACATCAAACTACTCGGTTAGCTTTAATTAAAAAATTAATTCTTTATTCATCTTACATCCTTCATAGTGCAGTAAGGTGTTTTTTATTTACAAATCTTAGAATAATAGTTGACAAAATATGTTAATATGATGCAGTAAATAAACTAACAAAAAATTCCTTGACAAAACACTAAGCAAGTAATATGATACAACCCACATAAAATAACTTAAAAATTATTAATATTAATTAATCCTAATAACATGAAATTATATCCCAAAAGCATATTGTTTTCGTTTTTAGCTCTCTGGCTCCTGGCAGTTTTGGTTTTACCTTCGGTTGTGTTGGCTAAAAACGTCCCTGTAACGTCTGCCACATACGGACCTTATGGTAACCGTAAAATGAACGCCACCTACGATTTCTCCCAGATGTACCAGCTCCCTGGAGTTTTCGTGACCAAGATCAACGTAGACCACCAAACCCATAATACCATTACCGGAACCTTTAGCGTGCTCAATAATGAAGATGCGATGATTGGGGGTTTAAACTACAACATGGAAGTATGGAGCCAAGACCAAAAAATCCTCTTTGACCGTGTTTCAATACGTAATCAATTTTCCCTTTCAGCCAAACAAACCAAGGTAGTTCCATTTTCTTTTACTTTAAAGAATTCACTGCAAGGCACGCAAACTTTCCGTATCCAGCTTGCCGATAGTGGTCGTTACTTGGGTTGGAATGACATTAAATTCCAAACCCAACTAACACCCTCTTTTGTGTCACTGCAGGGGGCATCGATGCATTTGCCAGAATATTCTTTAACTGTTGATAACCCTCTTACTGGTCCCAATGTATCAGTTGGCAATACCTTTACCATTAATGCGCAGGCAACCAACCACAGTCCTAATCAAATAACCGTAACGCCTGCATTAGATGTGTATAATTTTGATATTTCTAGATCAAAGGTAACTACGCTAACTTATCCGGCACTTACCCTGATCCCTTTTCAAACAAAAACTCTAACCCTGCCCGTTACCGCACTTTCCGGAGGCAAGGTGTATTCAGCAATGCTAAAACTTGAAGATGCATCTGGCGCAACCATTTCCTCGCTTGCAGAATACCGATGGGTAACTCAAGGAGCCAGCGCCGATATCATGCCCATGAGGGTTTTGCACATGGCTACTGCCAAGGGAAATCAAACTAAGTTAGAACTTGATTTTGTTGGTGCTCCAGATGCACAGACTCTGAGCAATGCTAATATTACGGTTGAGCTAGTTGATATTAAGGGAAGTTTATCTAAGGCATCACTTTCAAACGTGCACCTTACCGACGGAATTATTCAAAGCGCAGTGAATCTGACACTTCAAAGAAATGCCTTGGGTATGCCAAATGTTAAAACTACGATTACTGATTCTAAAGGAAATATGTTATTCTCTTCAATAACTCCTTTTTCGGATCAGGAACTAGCTATCAGCACTGCCTCAAATTCATCAAACAGATCTTTCTGGTATCTTATCACCATTCTTATAGTTTTAGCGGTTTTTGGTAGTCTATTTATCATTTTCAAAAACAAAAACACTTTTACAAGAAGGAGCGTCGTTATTTCGGGAGGGTTACTGGTATTCTTATTTCTGTTAGTATTTACCAGCCACGTACTAGCGGCGGGGAATGGTAATGGGATTGAGGTGTTTACACCGAGGGCATGGATTTCAGGTACTGCAACTGGAGTGCCAATGGTAGCCCTTTTTATCAACGCTCCTATCCACGATGCTCCAGCAGGTACTTATCCTATCAATGCCGTACCGTTGGAATATACGGTTACATTTGGGGCTTGCTCAAATCATCCAGAGGCAGTGCGTGTCATAGGTCGCTTCGATGTAAACGGTGGTAAGCAAACTACCCTGGATGGTGTAAATGCTGACTGGAAAGTGGTGCATTCGAAAACCTGGAACATTCCCGTGCCATTTACCGATTGTACCAATCCATACTGGGATGGCCATATGGGTTGTTTTTTCTCCCCTCATTTCAGTGGAACTGTAGATCTCTCTAGTCTGAAAGCCGGTGCAATCGCTACAACGCTTCAGCTGGCTGTTAAAGTTGGAGTTACAGATGGGAATGCTACAGATCCATATACAATGGATCCGTTTCAAAATAATGATATAGTTTCTGC
>Ga0207117_1055_pt2 | contig 18736 bp, 18 predicted proteins | sample Alteio_BWMinHeat_45_FD_153502 | JGI IMG/M metagenome (GOLD analysis project Ga0207117, IMG submission 153502) | Enriched cells from forest soil in Barre Woods Harvard Forest LTER site, Petersham, Massachusetts, United States -... | ecosystem: Environmental > Terrestrial > Soil > Temperate forest >...
AACACTTCCAGCAGATTGGCGACGTGATCGTTTTGACGGACCGTTTCCTTCCGGCCCGGCTCGAGTTCGAGAAAGACATAACCGGGGAAGAGCGGCTTGCGGAAGACGACCGTTTTGCCCCGATATTTGTGGGCGGAATCGTAGCAGGGCAATGTGGCCGCAATGGTCTGCCGCTGGCAGTACTCGACCAGCTTTTTCTCTCTTCGCGGTTTGGTATGAGCGACGAACCAACGCAAGTCGGACACGATGGGGAAGGATTCTGGAACCTGGACCGTATGTCAATCACCCGCAAAGAAACTGCGGATGTTGCCTGAGCTTCTCCCATGTGTCCCCTGAGAGCCGTGCCTGACGATAGACCGGCTCCCACAGCGGTTCGGCGCTGGTCGAACGGCGAGCGCGTTCGAGCCATTTCCGATTCAGCGGTTCGTCAATCAACTCGAGCGCATTGGCCGCAATCGTCGTTTCCTCTTTCTCGCCGGTCGCGTGGCCGACCCCGACAAAGAAGCCTGCGAGCAAAAGAGTGACTCGAAACAGAGTGCTCCGGGAGTAGGTGGGCAGAGCGCAAGGCCGAGCCGGATCGAGCAATTTGAAGAGGCGGGCGAACAACGGCTGCGTCCACATCGCGGGATTTTTCGCCGGAGAAAAGGCGTCGAACATCACCGCGTCCGGCTCGAGGAAGTCCTCGGCGACGCGTTCGGCGATGAGCGTGGGAAAATCGGCCACGTGGACCTGCCAGTGAACCCGCTGCGGACCGCGAGAAAAGGAGACCTGATGGCAGTTCAGCAATTGGGACACTTCCGCCTCATAGCCAGTGAGATAGCCGAGCTCAGTCGCGTGCTCGAGCGCGAACGCGAGCGGCTCAAGCGTTTGATCGAAGCTTAGGACGCGAAGTGAACATGGGACCATCTGAGTCGCCCTGAGCACGGTCAAAACGTTTGCGGCCGCGCCCAAGCCAACGTCCCATACCACAAAATCCCTTGTGTGCCGCTGGAGCCGTTCGAGCAGCCGAAGCTGGCGAACGTACAGCGCATCGGCCTCGACCGCCGGACCTATGACGGGATGGAAAGTCTCGCGATACGCCAGCGAGTGAACACTATAAGCCCCGCCGGCGACTTGAACGAGCTTGTAACCTGACTCGGATGACACGCGAACAACTTCGGCCAGCATAAGCCATCAACCAAGCGAAAAAACCTCGGAGCGCGGACCGCCTTGTCCGCGGAGCCCGGTGAACGTTAATCGCGCGGACAAGCTGTCCGCGCTCCGTTTTAGTGCCCCGGCTCGCCTCGGGCCTTCAGGATGAGGCTCGTTTTCAGCTTGTCGAGTCCCAGTTCGAGACCGGCGGGGTACTGATGCGGGTTCACCGCCCGCTTGAGGCCGGAATGGAGCATCGCCAATTGTTCCTGCGTTCGCCGGCGCGCATCTTCCAGCGAGGGACAAGCATAGATCAGATGGCCGCCCCGGAAAATCGGGACCAACAGGTCCTCATGTGGCGTTTCCAGAGCAAAATGCTTGCGCCGCGTAGGGTCCAGTGGGTCCACAATCGTTGGCGCTAGCGGCAAACCGAGTTCGAGATCGTAAATGGCGTCGCCGATGAACTCATTGCCGGAGCGGAACCGGCGGACTTGCAGAATTCCCGGGTTGGTGATTTTGGCGGCTTGTTCGGAAAGCTTGAGCTTCGGCTCCCACTGGCCCCCGGGATTCCGGATCGCGGAGAGTTTGTAAACCCCGCCGAGAGCGGGTTGATCGTAAGCGGTGACCAACCGGGTCCCTACGCCCCAGACGTTGATCATCGCGCCTTGCGTCTTGAGACTCTCAATGATGTGTTCGTCCAAATCGTTGCTGCCGAGGATGGCGGCATTCGGAAATCCGGCGTCGTCGAGAAGTTTCCGCGCCTTCACGCTCAGGAAGGCGAGGTCGCCGGAATCGAGACGAATGCCCATGAATTCATAGCCATGCTCACGCAGTTGCTTGCCGATTTCGATCGCGTGACGGACCCCTTCCAAAGAGTCGTAAGTGTCCACCAGGAAAATGCAGTTGTTCGGCAGCGCCTCGGCGTAGGCCGCGAACGCTTTTAACTCGGATTCGAATGATAAGACCCAACTATGCGCGTGCGTACCGGCGACCGGGATGCCGAACCTTTTGCCGGCGAGGACATTCGACGTTCCCGAACACCCGCCCACATAGGCGGCGCGGCTGGCGGTCAACGCGCCGTCCACGCCCTGGGCACGACGCAGACCAAATTCGATGACCGGCTCGCCCCGCGCGGCGAGGCTGATCCGCGCGGCTTTGGTCGCAATCAACGTTTGGAAATTGATAAAATTCAGCAGCGGCGTCTCGAGCAACTGCCCCTGCAGGATGGGTCCCTGAACGCGAAGCAGCGGTTCGTGCGGGAACACGACGGTTCCTTCGGGCATGGCGTCCACATCGCAGATAAACTTAAGGTTGCCGAGGTATTCGAGAAACCGGTGATCAAACAACGGTTGGCGGTCCCGTCCGACGATGGTGGCGAGATACGCGAGGTCCGAGGAGTCAAAATGGAAATTACGAATGTAATCGATCGCCTGCGCAAGACCGCACGCAATGGTAAACCCACTTTGAAATGGCGCGGCGCGGAAACAGAGGTGAAACGCCGCCTCTTTATCCGCCGTGCCGGATTTCCAATAGGCGCACGCCATCGTGAGCTGGTACAGATCGGTGAGGAGCGCAAGGGACAAGTCGGGACTTTTGGGTGTTTCGGCAGCCGGATTCATCTCCGAGGTATCACCGCATCAAGGCACGCTCACGTCAACCCAATTCAGCGGACCTATAGCTCGGTCGGGTCCAGGTTGCTGAATTTCCCATCTCGCGTTTTGATGAGAACGGCTGAGCCATTGGTCACCACTCGGCCGAGCAGCACTCTTCCGGTCTTAAGCCGGACCAAATCAGGCTGGCTGTTCAGCCAGGGATTGTCCGTTTCCGTCCAGGACGAGGGCACGGTTTTGTGTCCTTTGCAGATGGGGCAGGCGGCTTTACCTTCGCCCTGACAAACGGGACAGTTAACGCGAGTGGTGCCGCCGCAGACCTTGCATGCGCCGACGTTTACCGGCCTCCCTTTCTGATACACCACGACTTCACCGGCGTGGTTCTGGTTCCATGCTTCAAAGGTGCGGCCATCGGGATTGGGAAACTTGATCCATAATTCGTTGGCATTATGGCCGGCGACATTCATGTGAACCCAGTTGCCGTGCGTCAATTTGAGGCAAGGGCCGGGACATTCGACTTTGCCCGCCGCACAACCGAGCGCACGGCACGGGACGAGTCCCGCGCCGGCGCAGTTGAAACAGAGTTGTTCCTGGCCGGCTGGAGAGGCGCCAGTTTGGGAATCAGCAGCCTCCGGGGATTTTGTTTGGGGTGCCGCGGCCGCTCCCGGCCCCTGGGTTTTCGAAGCCGCAGCATCCCGCGATTTGCCGCAACCGTGCAAGCAAGGCGAGAGAAGCAGGCAGCCAAAAAGGACAGCCAACCAGCCGCGAACGAAGGTGCGCGGAGCTTTTCCCATGAGGCAAACGATAAAAAAGAAACGTGGAAGAGGCAAGAACGTTCAGGCGACAGAGAAGCGGTGGCGCCCATCATTTTGTGGAGATAACTTTACAGGAACAACTTCTTCTTCTTGCCGTATCCACGCAGTTAAAACCACGGATGAACACGGATAAACCCAAGGCGGCGGAGCCGCAACCACAACGGAGCGGTTGCAAGTTGCAGGTTGGTGAAGAAAAGGGCTCCGACCAACCTCGACCGCAGAGGCTCGGGTTAAAGAGCAAATTTCCCGTCCAGCCAAAGCCCTTGATGCCGACATTCTTTTCCTTCTCTGTGGCTCATCGCGTCTCTGTGGTCAAACATCGTGTGCGCCCCACCAAGGGTTGTCGCCTCACCGAAGGTCCTCGATAGCCGCCGAGTCTCGGGGCCGCCACACGACCTTGAAAATGCGTTCGGCTTGCTTAAACCACAGAGGCGCGATGAAACACAGAGAAAAACAGTCTTTGCTAAAAATGCGTGAACACTGATTGTTGTATCACGGATTTTGCACGGAAAGGACGGGTTCTGCTCGTTCAATTTTCAGTCACTTTTAGTTTTTTCTCACCCCGAGCGATCGCTTGTCCTGCTTCCCATCCGGTTTATCCGTGTTCATCCGTGGTTGAAATTGAGTTGTTACCGATTGGCCCCGTGTTCGTGACCGGGGAAACCACCTGCCTTGAAGTAGGCTAACCACGCAGGAAGTTGGGGGGTGAACAACCAATGCCGATTTCGAGGCCTTGGCGCCCCGCGGGTTTGCTCGTCTCGAATGATGCCGGCGCTGCTGGCCGTTTTCTGCTCGGCTCAACTTTCGTGGTCGTATTCCCTGCTGACCCACGAGCAAATCGTGGACATAGCCTGGCAGGACGACATTCAGCCGGTATTGCTGGCCCGGTTCCCCGCAGCCACCCCTAGACAGCTTCGGAATGCGCATGCCTACGCGTACGGTGGCTGCCTGATCCAGGACATCGGGTACTATCCATTCAGCGACGAGTTGCTCACCGACTTGAGCCATTATGTGCGCAGCGGAGATTTCGTGGCGAACTTGATCCGCGAATCCGCCGATCTCAACCAATACGCTTTCGCCCTCGGCGCATTGGCCCATTACACGGCCGACAACTCGGCCCACCCCTTGATCAACCGTGCGGTCGCCCTCAGTTTTCCCAAACTGCGAAATAAGTACGGGGACGTTGTGACTTACGCGCAGGACCCGAAAGCGCATATTCGAACCGAGTTCGGTTTTGACATGGTCCAGATAGCAAAGAATCGCTACAGTTCCGATGTCTACCACGATTTCATCGGTTTCCAGGTATCCAAACCAGTGCTCGAACGAGCGATGCTCAGGACTTATGGCCTGCGGCTGGACGAAGTGCTTGGGCCGGTGGATTTGGCGCTCGGCACTTTTCGCCGTTCCGTCAGCCTCTTTATCCCGGCCATGACCCGGATCGCCCTCATCGAGCGCCGTCCCGAAGTGGTGAAAGAGACGCCGAATTTCAGTAAAAAGAAATTCCTGTACAACTTATCGCGCTCCGAGTATGAGCGGGAGTGGGGCAAGGAATATCGCCGCTCGGGCCCGATCTCGCGGTTCCTGGCGTTTGTGGTGCATTGGGTTCCCAAGATTGGCCCATTGAGGGCACTGGCCTTCAAAAAGCCCACTCCGGAAACCGAAGACCTTTATTTCAAAAGCGTCAACCGAACCGTGGCCAATTATCGCAAGATCTTGCATCAAGTGCGAGACGGAGATTTGGCAATCCCAAATCTGGACTGTGACACCGGCCAACCCGCTGGCCCGGGCGAATACCTCCTCACGGACCGGGCCTACGCGCGCCTTTTGGACGAACATGCCAAGCGCAACTTCAGCCGAATAACACCTGATCTCCGCGACAACATTCTGACTTACTATGCCTGGGCCTACTTCGCGCCTGGTCCCGCCAAAAGAGACCGCCAGGCCTGGTGCAACACGCTGCAGGAATTGAAGCTGCTCGGAGCCTTCCCGCCGGAAGTGTTAGCGTCAGGCGTTCTAACCAACCAGGACAACCTCATGACCATCAAGCAGAAAGAGTTGGTCGTCGGAGCCCATGGGCACTGAGGGGACATGATGCGTGATACGTGATGCGTGAATTGTTTTTGGCCAACCTTGGTCGTTGCGGGTGGAATTCCTGACGCGCGACCTCCCGAGGCTTTCTTCACGCATCACGCATCACGCATCACGATCCCCCTTGGCTCTTTTTTGGCACCCTGCGCACATTTGCGCGTAAACCGATAAGCGATTGCGCAATTTGCACCGTGCCCGCCGCGAAAAGTCTGACAACGGCAAGCCTTCTGCTTCCTAAAACATTGGCTATCCGAGCCCGGGCAGCGAGGACGACCTGATTGCAAAGAGAAAATGAAAGCCGATATGGGACGCAGAGGACTGCGTCCCTACCAAATGAAAACGGGTTATTTAATAGACATGGATGGAGTAATTTACCGGGAAAACCATTTGGTTCCCGGAGCAGCAGATTTTGTGCAGGCGCTGCTGGCGACGGGAACTCCGTTTCTGTTTCTCACCAACAATTCCGCGCCGACGCCTGAGGACCTGGCGGTGCGGCTCAAACACCTTGGAATTCAAGGCCTGACCGCGCGTCATTTCTATACCTCCGCGCTCAACACTGCGGACTTCCTCAGCGAGACCGATCCCGGCTGCACCGTCTTCGTCATCGGTGAGGGCGGCATTTTGACGGCGCTGCATGAGCGCAAAATTGCCAACGACGCTTTGCATCCCAGCTACGTCGTCGTCGGAGAGGGAGCGACCACGATGGAAAAACTCAGCAAGGCGCACGAATGTCTCGAACAAGGCGCGCGGCTGCTGGCGACCAACCCGGATAACTGGTGCCCGGTTTCCAGTGAGAAAACGCGCCCTGGCGCCGGGGCCACGGCCGCTTTTCTGGAAGCCAGCACGGGCCGGCGAGCCTATTACCTGGGCAAACCGAACGGCTATATGTTCCATCGCGCTGAACGCAAACTGACGGAGTTGGCCCTGGTCACGCTCGACCAGGTGGTCATGATCGGCGACACGATGGAAACGGACATTCGCGGCGCGTTCGAGGCCGGGATGCATTCCTTCCTCGTACTGAGCGGTTCGACCCAACTTGAAGGCATCGGCGATTACGTTTATCAACCAACCCGCATCCTGCAAACCGTCGCTGACCTTACCCAGGAGATCAAAACGGGCGTGCCCTCGGACCGGATGGACAGTCCAGCCTTCACTAACCATGGGGCAGGCAATGGCCACCATGGGCAGCGTCATCAAACCGACGTTTTCACCTTCTACAAGCCGCGGCCAAGGCCGGCCATGACGAAGTAGGCGGGGTTTTTACTCGCTTCGAGAGTTCCGCGAGCGTTTACTTTGACGCTCATGCGATTTCGACACGTGTGCTTCGCAATCATAGCCGCGGCTGGCTCGGCCCTGGCCGCTGATGATTACAAGCCGGGGCCTGATTCCCTCCCCCAACCGGATGTGCCCACAGGCACGCTTTCCAAATACACCTTTGAGCACAGCAAAATCTTCCCCGGAACTACCCGCGACTATTGGGTGTACGTGCCCAAACAATACGACGCGGCAAAACCTTCGCCCGTTATGATATTTCAGGACGGCGTGCTTTATCAGGCACCCAACGTTCTGAACAATCTCATTCACAAAAAGGAAATTCCCCCGTTGATCGGCATTTTTGTGACGCCCGGACGGGTCAAGGCGCTCTCGACCAACGCTCTTGATCGGTTCAACCGCAGTTATGAATACGATGGCTTGGGCGACAACTATGCCCGGTTCCTGCTCGAGGAATTGCTGCCGCATATTGCGACCAACCAAAACCTGAACCTGAGCACCAATGGGAACGATCGCGCGATTGCGGGCTCGAGCAGCGGAGGCATCTGCGCCTTCACCGCTGCCTGGGAGAGACCGGACGCCTTCCGGCGCGTTTTCAGCAGCGTCGGAACTTTCGTGGGATTGCGCGGCGGGAATGAATATCCAACTTTGATTCGCAAAACGGAGCCAAAACCCATCCGTATCTTTCTGCAGGATGGAACGAATGATTTGAGTGCCTATGGCGGCAACTGGTTTCTCGCCAATGAGGAGATGCTCTCGGCGCTCGAGTTTGCCGGATATGACGTCAACCACGTTTGGGGCGAGGGCGGCCACAACGGGAAACAGGCCACCGCCATTTTCCCTGACGCGCTGCGATGGCTCTGGCGCGATTACCCCGCGCCTATGGTGGCGAATTCGGAAAAAAAATCGCGCCAACCGCTGATGGACATCCTGGAACCGGGCGAGGATTGGCAAATCGCCAGTATGGGTCATAAGTTCACCGAAGGGCCCGCGGTGAGCCCCAAAGGCGAACTTTACTTCAGCGATCTGCTGCTGCAGCACATCTACAAACTCGGCCTGGATGGCCGAGTCACGGTGTTCAAGGAGGAGAGCGGCGGAGCCAACGGCATGATGTTCGGACCGGATGGGCGGCTTTATGTTTGTCAGAACCGCAAAAAGCGCATCGTGTCTTTTGACAAGGCAGGCAAAGAAGAGGTCATCGTCGAGCAGGCCGACTCGAATGATCTGGCGGTGGCCTATAATGGGAACATCTACTTCACCGATCCGCTAAACGGCAAGGTTTGGCTCATCAATGCCCAGCGGGAGAAAATTGTCGTAGACGAAGGCATTGCGGAAGCCAACGGCATTCGTCTTTCGCCCGACCAAAGCCTGCTGTATGTCGCGGACACCCGCGGACGTTTCGTCTATTCGTTCCAAATCCAGCCCGACGGCAAGCTTGCGCACAAACAACGATTTTGCCGGATGCACCTGGACGACCCCTCGATCCGCAGCGCGGCCGACGGGATGACCGTGGATACGGAAGGCCGGTTGTATGTGGCGACCGAAATCGGCCTGCAGGTGTGCGACCAGGCCGGACGCGTCATCGGCATCATTCCGAAACCGCAAGATCGCTGGCTCTCCAATGCCGTATTCGCGGGACCGAATTTCAATCTCCTCTGCGTGACGTGCGGCGACAAGGTTTATGTGCGCCGCACAAAAGCAAAAGGCGCGCTCTCCTGGCAGCCGCCAATCAAGCCACCTGCGCCGCGCCTCTGACCGTTGCTTCGTCCTCGTTCTCGTCCTCGTCCTCGATTTTGCGGGTGTATAGCCGCTTCGGGTGAAAAAGATCGAGGACGAGGACGAGGACGGAATTACCTCAGCGGCCCGCTGCTCAGCTTGACCATCAGCGTCGAGCTTTCCCCCGGTGGCAGTTTAACCTGGTTCGAACCCACGTTTCCCGATTCGACGCACACCATCCGCTGGTATTCGTCATTGCCAAAATCAGGCATCTGCTGCGCTTTGGCGATCCAGGGATTCCAGACAACCGTCGAAACCGAACCATGCTTTTCCACCCGAATCCTCCGGCCCAGCGCCGGATCAAGAATTTCCACCGGCCCGGTAGTGTTGAGATAGATCCGATCCACTTCGGACGCGATTCGAATGGAGTCGTTGACTTCTGTCTTCTGCGCGAAATTTTCAACCTTGTCCAGATACTCGACCCCTTTCAAACCGGTAATGGAGACAGCAGAGCTGTCCCCCACCTCAAAATAGGTGTGGAGGCAATTTTCAAAGCTTAGTATTTCATCGCCGGAATTGTTGGTGACCTTCAACTCCAGGGTCAGCGCTTCATTGACGGTGACGGAATAGTCCACGCTGAAGGCGGGGTACGCGGAGGCTTCCGGATAGTCGGGCAGATGAAACCGGACGCTGACGCTGCCGTCCGGCGCCGGGACAAATTCCTTCAAGTCCCAGGCCTTTGCGCGCGCGAACCCGTGCTGCCCCATGCCCTCACGGTGGCCGAACCAGGGAAAGATGATGGGAATGCCACCGCGAATGGGCTGCTCCTCGGCAAATCGGCTGCACTGGCTGAGGAACAAAAGCGGAGGTTCCTTGTGCTTTTGAAAGTGGCTGACGTGCGCTCCATGTTTATAAATCGCGGCGGTGCTCCACGCGGTCGCTACTTCGAGCATCGGCAATTCGCCGCGCCCGTCTATGAAGGCTACCCGGCCAGGCGTCCCGCTCGGAACCTTCGGTTCAGCTTTGCCATTTCCCATAGAGGTCGTGCTGCGGACCGTTATACCAAAGATCGAACGATTTGAAACGTACTTTTTTACACGACAACGGGACGGGGGCGCATCTCAAATTTGAACACCCGCTGCCGCGTAAACGCGGCGTTCCGCTCCTCAATCGGAACGCCGCATTTATGCGGCAGCAGCAGCCGGACGCCAGAATAACGGCGATTGCTCAAAAATGAGATGCGCCCCCGCAGAGGAACACCAACCCTCCCCAACAAGTCCGTTTTAATGGTTTTTAACGATTCAATGTTTTAACGGTTCAACGAGGGTTTGACCCCATAACGTTCCTTCACCAAGAGAGTAGCCTCAAGCAAGGAAAGGAAACGTGTGCCAGATCGATCCGTAATTCTGCTCGTTGAAGATCAGGAAAATGATGTTCTTCTGATTCGCAAGGCGTTCGAGAAAGGGCAGATCCTCAATCCGCTCTTTGTCGTTCGCAGTGGCGAGGAAGCCATGTCTTACCTTGCGGGAGAAGGCAAATATCGGAACCGCGAAGAATACCCTTTGCCGGACCTGATGTTGCTCGACATCAAGATGCCCGGTTCGGACGGTTTCGACGTATTGCGCTGGGTTCGCGCCCAGAGTGGCTTTAGCAGCCTGCTCGTGGTCATGCTCACTTCTTCCGACCGGGTTTACGATGTCAACCAGGCCTACAAGCTCGGCGCCAATTCTTTCCTGGTTAAACCCTTGGACTTCGAGAACTACATCCAGACCTGCCATGTTTTGAAACAATATTGGCTGAACATGAACAAACGGCCTGAGACCACTCGAACCTCAGATACTCCGAACCCCGCCAACCCGGCCTAAGCCCCATTCGTCGGTCACTTCGTCCAGCACTTTATCGCAAGGTGAGTGCCAGTAATGATTATGTTTAAGAGTATGAGGAGAAACAATCTGAGGGGGGCACACTTTGGGGGTCAATTGAAATACTGGGCGCTTAAACGAAAGAAAGCGGCCGAGTTCGTGGCCGGCGCGTTTACGACATGTAGAGTATCGTCACCAACAAGCGCAGCGCCGACAGGCTGCCAATGCGCGGCGGCTCCCAAAGTCGGCGAGGTTTCGAGCTGATAATTGGTGGGCGGAGTACTGAGATCGTCGGGTTGGTTGGAAGGAGCGGCGAAGGAAAGGTTGATGCCGTTCGTATCCACTGTGATGCAAGCAATGGTCAAACCGGCCTGATAATAGGTGGCGAAGAGCGCCGAGGGCAGATCCACTGGGCCACCGTTGGCGCCGTTGGTCGAAGTGTCCACGAATTGCCAGGTTGCAATGTAGAATCCCGGTTTGGTGACGCTGTAAATTCGGCCATGAATATGGCCGTACGGATCGGAGCCGGGAGACCCATCGCTTTCGGAGATGTGGATTAGGTTGGTGCCATTATGGAAAGGCACGGGGACGCTCCAGGTCAGATTGGTGCTGTTCAAACCGTTCTGCGCGGTTTCCCAGAAGCCGAAGCTGGCGCCGGCAGGACCCTCGACGCTGAGCAGCTTTACCTGAATGAAAGTGCCCAGGGCGGCTGCGCCGGGGGCAGGCCCACCGTTGTTAAGGGTCGCGGGCAGGGCTTCGAAGACCTGATCACTAGTGTTATGTATCACATTTAGCTAGACATATTCAACTTTTGGTGCAGAATCGCTGCCGATGCCAAAAGTTGCCAGTCCCGTGGTGCTATCCCAGGCGGATCGAACTCAACTGCAGAGCTGGGTCAAAGCCCAGTTTACTCCGCAACAAGTGGCGCTTCGCTCGCGCATTTTGTTGATGGCTGCCGAGGGCAAACAGGACTTGGAAATCGCCGGTGAACTCAACGTCAACCGCCATACTCCAGCACTGTGGCGAAAACGATTCCAGACGCAGGGACTGGACGGTATCTGGGAAGTTCAACCTGGTCGAGGCCGTAAGCCCTCGTTCGATGAGCAAAAGGTGGCCGCCATTCTGACCGCCACGCTACAGACCAAGCCAAAGGGTTCGACTCACTGGAGCTGTCGGACAATGGCACGAGCCCAACAAGTCAGCCCGAGCACCATCAACCGGTTGTGGCAGGAGTATAATCTTAAGCCCCATCGAACGCGCAGCTTTAAGCTCTCTCGAGACCTAAAGTTTCTGGAAAAAGTAACCGATGTGGTGGGGCTTTACCTTAATCCACCAGATAAAGGCCTGGTCTTATGCATCGATGAGAAGAGCCAAATTCAGGCCTTGGACCGCACTCAGCCCGGTTTGCCACTCAAGAAAGGCCGTTGCGGCACCTTCACGCATGATTACGTCCGTCATGGGACAACTACGTTATTTGCCGCGCTGGAAATCCTGGAAGGCAAAGTCATCGGCCAATGCTTTCCACGGCATCGCCATCAAGAGTTCCTGAGGTTCTTGCGCCGCCTGGATGAGGAGTTCCCCGAAAAGCTGAAGCTCCATTTGGTTTTGGACAACTATGGCACGCACAAACATCCCAAGGTCCGGTCTTGGCTAGAACGGCATCCTCGATTTACGCTACACTTTATACCGACCAGTTCCAGTTGGCTCAATCAGGTGGAACGGTGGTTTGGCGAATTGACGCAGAAGGCGGTGCGCCGCGGAGCCTTTGTCAGTGTGGCCGAGTTACAGCAGGCAATTGAGCAGTTCCTCCAGGCCTGGAACGAGGCCCCCAGGCCCTTCGTATGGACCGCGACCGTGGAAAAAATAATGGCGAAAGTGGAACGGGCGCGCCAAAGGTTGGAAGAGCTTAAGCCAGGTTGGTCTATCAGGAAAAAGCGCAAAAAGCGCAGATAATATGTCTAGCCATTTACGAAACACTACACTAGTGTAGTAATAGCCGAGGTAGGGGTCGTTCGTCGTTCCAGCGGTGAGGCTGAAAACGAAGCCGCTGTTGGTCGTGAAATCCTGGGCGGAGGGAGCGTATTCGAGGGTCGCGCCTGGGGTGTTGGTCGTCGCACCGGCGGGCATGTGATCATGGGCGTAAATTTCAGTGCAGAGGCAAGTCAACGAGAGAGACATTTTGAACAGGGACATTGTTTTCATGGGGACGAAATATAGGTTTTTGGTTTTCAATTGTTGGGCTGACGAAACAGCCATTTGAATATGTTTGCTTCACGATACAGCCCAACCCGCGTGCTAAAGCACGCAACTTCTTCAAGGAAACAGGATGGCAGTCGCCGGATATTCAGAATTCCGACGAAACGACTCTACAGAGCTTAGGCGGCGAGAGGCCGAGGCGGGGGCGAGGGCGGCTGGCGAGTCAGCCCGGAAGCCAGGTTGTGGCCGAGGGGAAACTCGCAGAAGTCGGAAGGAGGAGCGAAAACGAAGCAGACGCCAGTCGAGACGAACTCAAGCCGGGTGTCGAAGGTGGAAAGATCGGACTTTTTCTCGGCTTGCCTTCCCTTGGCAATGGCCTGGCAAAGGCTGCAAGTGTGTCTGCTGTCAAAGGTACGATCCAGTGCCTGGATGAGGGACCCTGAGCGCAAATTGCCCGCGAGCATGGTGGTCCAGGCGACAGATTGGAGGAGAGCCCAATGCAGGCCTATCGAAAACACCAAGGCCATCGCCATGGCCAATTTGGACAACCGCTGGAACACGGCTAAAGAATACTCACGGAATGCCGTTAGTCAAGGCCGAGCAAACAGGTGGTCGATAACGTCAATGCGAAGACGGGAACTACACAACGTCGCTGGAAGTAAAATTCAGACAGTTGAGGAGCCTTAGGGATCGACCTGAACACCAAACGGAACAAATTTCGAGGCCCCGGCAATTTGGACCTGGACGAAGAGCCGCACGAAGCCAGCCTGGGGAGCGTGGAACTGAAATTCAAACTCAGGACCGCCACGCTCGTTTGGGTTCGTTGCAGGCGCGCCCCTGGGATGAATATGCAGCAGGGTTCTACAATCCTCATGAAACCCGACAAGGTGGACAAAGGACCCCATGATCGGCTCCAATTTCGCAAACGGTGTTCCATCCAGGTGACTAATTCGTAACCGCCCAACAATCGGTCTTCCGGTCTTCGGCGGCGTGTCGAATCTCAGTTCGTAAGTGAGGTTGTCGGCCGTAGCCTTGTTAATTACGGCGCGGTCCGCAAAGGGCTCCCCCGTTACTGGCGAAAAAACAGTGGTTCTGATATATTCCTGACGTCCGATTGGATATCGCCGCACGTCTGCCCAAACCATATATGGACCGGGTTTGTGCGGCGTGAAGGAGAATGAATACTCGCCGGGCACCGGCGTCGGGGTCGGGTGTTCATGATGGTAGTCGCTCAAACTCGAATCAATAATCAGTAGGTGAATTCTCTCGGTATGAGAAACTATCAGGTCGGACGGACGAACGGGCGAGCCATCCGTCTTGGTTAGTTTGAGCAGGCAGGTTGCCCGCACACCTAACGTGAGTGGCTTTTCAACCGCGACTGTCGCAATGATCGCCAGGCTGGACGACCAGGGGCGCCCACAAAATTCAGGCAGAAATCTCACCTGTTGATCCAGGGCAGAACCGCATTTGGAACAGAAATCCGTTCTTGTTCCGCGAACATCATTATGCCTGGGACAGACGTACTGTTCCGCGGCCTTCTGAGCGGAATCCAACACAGCCTTTGGGAAATAGCGCTTGAGCCCCTCGAACACCTCGACCGCCGAACGCAGTCCCTTTTCTGCCATGTCCTGGTTGCCGTTGTCCCCGGCCAGATGAAGATTAGCCAAAGTGCGGACGAATTCCCGTACGTTGGCGCTGAACTCCTGGCCGGCGGCGGTGGGCTCCGTAAACTGAAGAAGCAGCGAGTGGCCCTCGTTCACAAGCAGGTCTTCATCGTGAATCGAAGCCAGGTCCTGGCGTCGGACTTTTTCTTCAAGATTCCCCACCACTTGTATCATCATCGCCAAAACTTCCGTTGCGCCGGAAAAGTGGCCGTTCGTGTGTTCGCGCAGAGAAACAACCACAACGCTCTGAGCTTCCGTCATTCCGGTCAGAACAGTGCCTCCCGTGCAAAGCAAAAGTGCCAACGCACTTCGCGCCAGCAGGTTGCTCATTGCGCTATTCGAGGCAAAGTGTTGGATCCGCGGCATCATGCGCTAAGCGATATTATGAACTCGATTTATGCGTGGTTGCATATTGCGGAGCGAGGATAACCGGACAGAAGAAGCGTAGAGGAGGGTGGATTTTAGGAAAAGGAGATTTTATTTGCGACTCGGCCGCCAGAAACGCTCGCCACGTGCCATAGACTCCTGTAACCTTACGCCGTGATAGATTCTTTGCCGAGGCCGGACGTAATCATCACCCATGAGAGCGATCTGGATGGGTTGTTGGCGGGGGTGTTGCTCCAACGACTGGCGCGAAAATTGTTCAACGCCGATGTACCGCTGGAAGCGTACCATTACCACACCTGGCGGCAAAGGGAACTGAGAGAGAAATCCGGGTGGGTGACGGATCTCAATTTCGAACAGCGAATGGACAAGCCCAATTGGGCCACGATCGATCATCACGTCACGGAAGTCGCGCCCAAGAACAGCCTGTTGATCCATGACTTGCACAAGTCTGCGGGATTGCTTTGCTACGATTTATGCCGCGCCCGCGGCCTCGGCTCGCCGGCCCTGGATCGCCTGGTCCATTTGAACAACGTCGCGGACCTGTTCCTGGAAGACGACCCCGACTTCGTGCTGGCGAGCGATTACGCGAACCTGGTGAAAATCTATCAGTTCTGGAATCTTCACGCCCTGCTCGAAGGGCAAATCGAGCGGTTGCTCGATCACCCGTTACTCGACGTAATGGCGGTCAAACGCCGGATCGAGGACCCGCTCGGCCTGGCCTGGAGCAGGAACAACGTCACCGAGATCACGCCCGCGCTTGGATTCGTGGATACTGTTATCGGCAACAACAATCTGATTGTTCACCAGTTGCTCGAACAAGGCGCAACCGCCTATCCGGTGCTATTGACGCTCTTTCGGCGCGCCAATGGAGTGATCATCGCCAGCTTCCGGAGCCGCAATGGCGAGGCGCTCAAAATTGCGGAGAAACTCCAGGGCGGCGGCCATGCCAATGCCTGCGGCGCAACCATGCCTCGGGCAGTCCGGACAATCCCTGACGCGATTGTTTATTTGCGCCAGGCGCTCAATCCAAAAAAGGAAACGCCCCTGAACAGCATGGAGACCCTCTTCTCGGAGATGGAATTGCCGCGAAAATAAATTTGGAGTGCGGCGGTCTGAAAGAACTTTTCCGGCTTCTTCACCGAGGCGATTTCGGAACGGAGTTGGTTAATCTTGAGAATCAGCTTGAGGGCATGCTCGGCGCAATCGCGATTCTGGCGGGCGACATCGGCCAACCCCGGATTGCCGTCAGCAACGGCTTCCTCGAGCCGTTCGCCAAATTCGAGACATCCCGGCGCCATTTCATCGGTGAAACAGGTTGCCTGCAAGGCCCGGTAGGCCCCGGATTGTTGGAGCATCACGCCTGATCCGAGAAGCTGCTCGCGCTCTTTTTTCAGCGCGCCGACTTGCTCCGCGCGATTTTTGAGCCCCCACTCGTGCCAGGCCCGGTACAATTGCTCATCGAGATTGTTGAGCGCGGTCACGAAAGGTTCAAGGTCAGGCCGTTGCCGGAGGATTTCCTGCTGTTGCGCTTGCTGCATTTTTCGGTACGGCGGATAAACCTCCATCGCGTAGAGGGCATCCTCCCGAAGCTGCCGATACCGCTTCTGCGGTTCGCTTAACATGAGCGGGTAATGATTGGTAAGGTTTTGCAGTTGGTTCACGGTTCCGTCCAACTCCATTTTCAAGGCGGACACATCCACCGGCACTTTCCTGGGAGGCGGCTTGAAGTCGAACGTGAGGAGCATCAGCCCCAGGCAGAGCGCGCCGAGCACGAGCACGGGCGTTTGAGACTTCGGCGCGGAGGAACGGCCCACCTGCTCCGGGGCCACCGCCACGCTTTCCCAACACGGCCTGGCGTTGGCCCAGGGTTCCCCGGCTAATTTGAACCACGCCCCGCCCGTTTTTTTGATCGGGTTGGGAACCGGCTCCACCTCGTATGAGCCGCTCGGAATGACCTTGTGCTGATCGAACCTCCCGCTTTCAGAGGGAAACAGAGCCAGTGACTTATGGATGGTAATTTTTCGGGGCATGGCTCAGCCGGCGGCCAGTTCATGATACAAACGGAGCGCGGTTAGTTGATCCTCGTCCGTTGGCGCGATGCGAAGCATGAGCAGCAGGCACTGCTCAGCTTGTTGGCGCTTCTTCAACTGATTGGAAAGCTGCGCCAGGAGCAGCAAGGCTGGAAAATCGGCGCGATAACTCCTGACCAATCCTTCGAGGCGGGTACAGGCTGCTTCAAATTTTTCTTCGTGGATCAAATTGCGGACCGGTTCGATGTGGATGTCTTCGTCAATCGGCCGGGCATCCAGCCGAAGCAGCGTGTTGCGCGAACGCGCTTCATAAAGCCACGCCGCGCCCGGCGCGAAGGCCAGCCTCAGCCCAGCGCAACTGGCGATGAAGAGGACTACGGCCAAGGCCTTGTCCCCGATCCCCGGCCCCCAATTGGTGCAGGCGCTGAAGAGCGAGCACAACAATACGGGGAACAGAATCATCTGGAACGGCCTAAACCGCCGCAACTCGGGCGGATGGGTCGCCAGGAGGCCAACCACCAACCCGATTGCCCCCAGCACCGCCAGGAACATCATTCTACCATGCATGTTCGCCCTTCATCGTAATCCCGCTCATAATCTCAATCGTAATCGTCAGGACTTCTCGCTTTACTCTTGGCCATGAGTTCGGCCTGCGTCCCAGCCGATTTCACTGTCCAGATCCTGGACGGTCAATAGCAGCGATACTTCCGCATCTCCGTATTTGCCGCAGGTCACATGCCATCACCCGTCCTTACAGATTTGTAATTTTCGGGAAAGCTTCTGGTCATTGGGGTGCGGTCTATTCCTACAGAGTTCGAGAAACGAAAAACAACAGCTAAGAAAACACAATCTATGAGAAACATATTCACTTACGCAGGCAGCCGGTTCGCGGCCCTGGGTCTGGGCGCGGCCCTGGTCCTGGCCGGTTCAGCCGTTGCCTTCACACAAAAACCAAAATCCGGCACGCCGGAAGTTCCCGTGGACGAACGGCCCATCACGCGCGAATTGGGGAGTCATAATAGTTTCGCGCCGATTGTAAAAAAGGTCGCGCCCGGGGTCGTCAAGGTGTTCACGACCACCAAAATCCACAATACTGCCTTCTCCGGACAGGGCGCGCCGGGAATGGACGACTTTTTCCGCCGGTTTTTTGGCGATGATTCCGAAGGCCGGATGCCCCGGCGCAACATGCCGATGCCGGCGCCACGGCAGCAGGGAATTGGCTCGGGAGTGATCGTCACCAAAGATGGTTACATCCTCACCAACAACCACGTCGTGGACGGTGCTGATGAAGTCAAAGTGGCGCTTCAAGATGGACGCGAGTTTACCGCCAAAGTCATCGGACGCGATCCCAAGAGCGACGTCGCCGTGGTGAAAATTGACGCCAAGGACCTGCCTTACGTCCCGACGGCGGACAGCGATAAGGTGGAAGTGGGCGACGTCGTCCTCGCCGTCGGCAACCCGTTCGGCATCGGCCAGACCGTGACGACCGGCATTGTCAGCGCCACGGGCCGCGGCGGCGCGTTGGGGCTGGATTACGAAGACTTCATCCAGACCGATGCGGCCATTAACCCCGGCAACTCCGGCGGGGCGCTCGTGGATGCAGAAGGCCGGCTGATCGGCATCAATACCGCGATCCTTAGCCGCAGCGGCGGCAATCAGGGAATCGGCTTCGCCATCCCGGCCAACCTTGCCCGTGATATCATGACCAGCCTGGTCAAAGATGGCCGGGTAACCCGCGGTTTCCTCGGCGTGATGATCCAGGACGTTACCCCCGCGCTCGCCAAGGAGTTCAAGCTCAAGGACAACGCCGGCGCGTTGGTGGGTGATGTGACGCCCGATAGTCCCGCGGACAAGGCCGGGCTGAAAAGCGGCGATGTGATTCTTGAGTTCAACGGCAAGAAAGTCACCGACAGCCGCCACCTGAAACTGGAAGTGGCCCGCGTCCAACCGGGTGAAACCGTGCCG
>Ga0207117_1069_pt1 | contig 17890 bp, 17 predicted proteins | sample Alteio_BWMinHeat_45_FD_153502 | JGI IMG/M metagenome (GOLD analysis project Ga0207117, IMG submission 153502) | Enriched cells from forest soil in Barre Woods Harvard Forest LTER site, Petersham, Massachusetts, United States -... | ecosystem: Environmental > Terrestrial > Soil > Temperate forest >...
ACCAGGATTTCTTTGGGGTGACGCAACAGGCTGAAACTTCCCTGGCGTCGGTGATTACAAGCGGTGGCAATCTCAACATCGCTGCCGCAACTGTGAATAACAACGGCAGTCTGATCAACGCCGGGCAAAATGCGAATATAGTCGCCACCAGCGCCTTGAATAACAATGCAGATGTGTTAGCGGTGACGAGTTATCACAGCCATGTGGAAAATGTATGCAGTTTCGGTAGCTGCGACCATGAACGGCAGAACGATCCGGTCAACAACAATACGCCGAATCAATCCAACAGCATTATCCAGGCCGTCGGCAGCCTGAACGTCAACGGCCAGAATGGCCAATACGCTGCTTTGCAAAACACCGGTACACTGACCGGTTATCAGGTCAACCTGACTGGCAGCAGTATCACCAACGGATTTACCAATCCGCAAATCATGACGCCGGGAAGCACTACCCCACAAAACGTGATTCCGCTGGGCCCGATTGGTGTGCCGACGACGGCAACGAATGCGCAAAACGGCGCCGATCAAGCTGCAGGGGCGGGAGGTGCGTCCGGGCAGGTGAACGGCAATGCCAATTTGCCTTCCGAATCGCCTATTTCGACTCAGACTGCCACCGCCAGCAACGGAAACGGCGCCACATCCACTGCACCTGTTGGCAGTCACACGGCGTCGACCGTCGCCGGTAACGGCAGCGTATCTACGGCAACTATCGGTGGCCAGAGTTTTACGACGGCGCCAACGTCCACGGTCGCTAACGGCAATTTCCACTTTACGGCCGGCACGCCTGCGGGGCAGAGTGGGTTGCCGACGCAGATCAGCGCCAAAGCACCACAATATGTCGTCACAAATCCCGCCAGTAACGTATTGGGCGGCCTGACGCCGCAAGTCCTGTTAAACAGCTTGCCTGCTGCATTGCTGCCTAACGGTTCGGTGCCGTTCTACTACGATCCGTTTACGGAAGACCAGCAGCTGCAGCAAGCAGCATTGGCGCAGACCGGCAAATCCAGTTTTATTAGTGGCTTGGCACCGGATGCTCAAACGCAGGTCAGTGTCACCGATCAAGAAAAAGCCGTCCTGTACAGCAATGCGATCAGCTATGCCACGCAAAACAATATCCAGGTCGGCGTCGCGTTGTCGCAGCAGCAGATCAACGCGCTGACGGCACCGATGCTGTGGTACGTCGAAGAAACCGTGCCGGATCCGAGTTGCAAGGCAACAGGCAGTTTCCAATGCGGCACTATCAATGCGCTAATGCCGCAGGTGTATCTGCCGCAGGCCACGCAAGGTGCGTTGGCCGGCGGGGTCATTCAGGGTAATCAGGTGACCTTGACCGCGACCGGCACAGGGACAGCACAAAATCCGAACGGCACGGTCACGAATACCGGCTATATCAGCGCCCAGCAGTTAATCATCAATGCGGGTGAGCTGAACAACCAGGCGCGATCCGCCGACATCGGTGTCCAGACGATTCGAACCGATGGGCAAGGTTACACAAAATTGACCGGCACCGAAGTTCAGCCGGGCGGCTTCCTCTCAGCGACGAACTACCAGCTGAACGTCGACCGCGTCAACAGCATTAGCGGGCAGTTCCAGCAGCTTAATGCCGATGGCACTGTGAACCAGGCTGGCAGCCAGGCTGTGCTGAGCAACTTGCAGGCACAGTTGGGTAGCGACTTTACGCAAAGTACTGCTCAAAACAATATTACCCAGACCTGGGTACAAACCAAGAAGAGTGATCCGACGGCAGCCATTGTGGCTATAGCGATTGCGATTGCGTTGTCTTGCGTTATTCCTGGTGCTGGCTTGGCCATTGTGGGCGAAGTTACCGGCGGTGCAGTTGCTGCAGGCAGTGCCGGAGCGATTGTGGCTGGCGCTATTGATGGTGCGATCATCGGTACTCTCAGCAGCGCTGCTTCGCAAGTTATTGTAAATGGCAAACTGGACGTGGGACAGGCCTTGGAGGCGGGGGCGGTATCGGGTATCACTGCCGGATTGACCTACGGCGCCCTGGGAAATGCTCCTGGAACACCGGCAACCGCCGCTGCTGGCAGCGGAGCGGCAGACGGTGCTACCACAGTGCTTCCAGCGGTCAACGGCTCAACACCGGTTAGCCAAGGTAACTGGGCGGCCTTTGTTAATCACCCTGGAACCTACCTTGCCGATAGTGCTGTACGCAGTGGCATTAGCGCTGCGGTGAATTCTGCCGCATATGGCGGTAGCTTCGGACAAGCATTTGTCAATGGCATGGTCAGCGATGCTGCCGCCACCGGGGCAAATGGTATTGGGGCCAATATACCTGGCGTCAATGCCGACGGCTCGACGCCTCTGACTATTGCTGGAAACGTTGCCAGCCATGCGTTATTGGGGTGTGCGGCAGCGAGTTTGGGCGGCAATAGCTGCGCCGGCGGCGCAATTGGCGCTGCTGCGAGTGCGATTGTGACGCCGTTGATAAGGGACGGCATTTACGATGGAACGCAAACCGTCAACACAGTTGACAATGGCAACACGACAACGAGCTACAACAATACGACTTATAACGCAGCGATTGCAGCGTTAGCGGCGCTTACTGGCGGAGGTGTCGCAGCTGCACTCGGCCAAAATGCAGTTGTTGCAGCCAATGCAGCTGCCAATGAAGCAATCAACAATGCTCTTAGTGAAAAAGCAAAGCAGGCGTTGACGAAAGCTGGGGTTGCGGTTGGGGGGACTTTAGGCGGATTGACAGCAGGCGCGGGTTCATTAGCTCTTGATGGTGTAACACTGGGTGTCAACGTTCCTCTGTCAGGAGTTGAAGTCGCTGCTGGTGTCACTGGGGGGGCTATTGCTGGAGGATTTGTTGGTAACCAGCTCGGCGTTGCTGCGGACAAGATCTCTGCCGTAGTAGACAACGCAACAAACTCGCTCATTAATCTTGCCAATAATCTTTTTGGTCCTGACGTATCCACAGGAGTGAATGGGAAGCCGATCTCCGCTCCGCAAGGATCAAATGTTATTAGCACTCCGACTTCCACTCCGCAAGGATCGAATGTTATTAGCACTCCGACCTCCGCTCCGCAAGCCAGCGGCCCGCTGATTAATCCAGGTGACCAGTCTGGTGGGGGCAATAACGTGCTGGTGAATCCGGCATCTCAGTCTCAAGGTCAAGGGTCGAATGTCATATTCAATTCGGGGAATTCAGGAAATGGGGCGTCTTCAAGTAACGGCACGACATTTAGCGATCCGTCTCAAGAAGTTCAATCGCGTGTGGAGGCATTGCAAAATGCAATTCCAGCTAACTCACAAGGTAGAATTACAATGGGGGCAGCTGTCGTTCAGGATGCGAATGGCAACCAATTTGTTCTTGTTAGCACAAGCGAAAATAATGGATATCTACGGCCAGGCGTTCGAAATGCGTTACAACCTAATGACATTGTGGTTCCAGGAACTGGACACGCTGAAGCAGATATTGTTTCCTATGCGACCAAAAATGGATTGACCGTACTTGATATAGGTGCCACGCGCCCAGTCTGTGTGTCCTGTCAAAACGCGATTTCTCCGACGGGAGCAAATATTTCGACACCAATAAAAAGTCCACCAAAGTAAAAATGAAACACTTACAAAAACTTGATCCGCAGCTTTTCACTATGCTTGAACAAGCTAACAGTGCACGTCTTCGACAAGCATGCGTACTTGCGTGTGAATTTGCTGTGGCTTTGAACGAGCCATTTGAATCACTTGTCGTGGATGCGCTTGAGACTTTGAAACTACATCAGTTATACCGATCTGGCGTAGTTGACCAACTTGATGATTTGATGAATCTCTTAGACGATAAATATTTTGACCTGAAAGAACGTGCAGAAGAGGCAGGTCCGGATCAAGAGCAACTGACCAAGCAATACGACGAGTATTTCCGAAAAGCTCGTACGGTAGCCGCACTTCGTTATGCCGCTGATGAGAATCCATTTGAAGCAGCAACTGAAGCAATTTACGAAGCGGCGGCAAGCGTTCCCGACAACGGCGTTTTATTTGACCTACTAAAGAAGCAATTGGTTTTGTAATGTGAGTGAAGAGGTGAGAGTTGGAGACGTATTTGGGATAAAAACCTCGAACGGGGAAGCGTATTTCCAGTTCGTGAAGATAGTCGCTCCTATGGGCTCTTTAATTCGGGTGCTACCGGGTACATATCCCACTGGACAGCCGGACTGGGACGAACTTATAGGCTGTTTTTACCCATCCCCTCGAAAAGGTAAAATTAGCCTGCAGCTGGCTTAACTCAGGGGCTGGCGGGGCTCGAAGGTCTTTCGTTAGCTAGCAGCTATAGATCGCGCACAGCCGGCCCGCTGGCAGCCCTGGCAGCTGATGCCGGATCTCCGGCCGCATTAACTGGGGCGAATATCTGGCGCCGGCCGCCGGGGGCACCCTGCAGGACAGATCTGCGCTGACCAAGATTGCCACTCAGCCGGTCCACCGGCGGAACCTGCAGCTGGTGCAGGTTCCGGCAATGAGGGTATCAACGATGATTTTCCTTCATACCCAGGACTCAACAATTATTGGATCGTCTGATAAGTCACGAGGCAACATTTTTAACCCTTGCGGCAGTTTTTCGCGGACCTCTTCCAATGTCTTCCCTTGGACCAATTCAGCCGTTGGCTGGTCTAATATCCACTTCCGCGCTACGTAACGACCAGGTAGGTCTATGGGGCTGTTGTAAACTACCCAGATTTGCAATCGATCTATCACGTCGTTTTCCAAGAATTATCCTGGGCTCACTGAGCCAGGCTTCATAATTAGATTCATAAACTGGTGAACGGTCAATTCGACCCGCCGCTTTTTTGGCCGCTTCACGACTACAAATCGCCCAACTTGAGTTTCTACTAGTAAACCACATTCCGCCGGCACTTCGCTTGCTTCAATCATCCCGCTGGGCGCGACGTAATACACGATTTCCGCAATCTGCGAATAACCACCCCGTTTTTCAGGGCGTGCGACATCTGCTCGGAAGTCTGCACGACTTACTTTGACTTCATAAACGCAGGGATTGATGCGTTTTTCGTCATACGTTGCAGCGAGGGAAAAAACGTCGGGGCGAATGGCCTGACGACCACCCTCTGTATGAGGTACAAGTAACTCTATGTTTTCCCATGTCACGCGGCCTTGCTCACGAAGCCACGAAGCCAGTCGGCCGGCAAGTTCGTGATGCGGCCGACGACGGGCTATCTCACGTTCTTTCTCTCTCGCCAACTCCTGCTCTCCTGCCAAAGTCACAGCATAGTAAGGAACACCACCAAAATGGGTTTCGCGACGAACGATCAATTCTGCTGCAGCGAGATCCAAATCAATGCTGTCCATTTGACCATGCAGACCTTGAGAGCGCCCCTGCCAATAGAAGCGCAATCGACTGTAGTGTTTACGGGTAAAGGGCGATTCGACAATCACGGCGTTTCCTCTACAATCCTGGGAGGGACAATTGTTTTGGTTGGACCTGCCAAGTTCTTACCCGAGCAACTTCGGCTGGATCAACTTCGTAGACGCAAACTACCTTAGCCCAAGTCACCACTTCATCAAAAATTTTTCTGGCTGCAGGCAGATCGACTGCATCAAAGATTCCCATACTTATGATCGTCCCGTGTTGATCGATATCTGCGCGCCAATATTTCACTGCGTTTCCCTATACAAGTTCAGTTTTGCGTGGTGCTGATCGCAGCGATCGCAAAACAGCTTGCTCGAGCGCTTCCCGACCAGAATGGCTATATTGCTTGGCATAACTGGCATACAGCTTTCGAAGAGGCAGCAAGATGTCATCGATCTCACTTATCTTCTTGCTGTCGCCCATAAGTTTTGCAGTACGCAATGCGGTTTCCACGGCGTCATCGAGTGCTCTCCACATGATCAAGTCATCAGACACATCCCAACGTTTTGACCAGGTGGCAGCACCGATACCGCGAGAGCCGCCTTCGTAAAATTTCGCACCTGAATATACGCCGCCAACGATTTTGCCTTTCGTCGTGTCGATTCCGTAGTACTCTTCCGGGCCAAGCTGGCCGTCGCGAATTTGCCTTAGTGCGCCAAAAGCTTTTGAACCGTTCCCAGCGCGTCGTCCGATGAAAACAAAGTCGCGGGGAACGGCTTCATCTACAGGCGCCGGAGATTCGACTTCGATCTTGTTTGTCTCAATTGGCATCGTTGTCATAATGTTCCGCTTCCTTCAACGCATCAAATGTTGTTGTAATAGGGAGGAAAGCCAATCAACCCTGCGCATCTTCGCCGCCTCGGTGAGGAGTTTGCGATTATCGCGTGACAAATATACGAGCTGATTTGGCTTACAATTTTCATCCAGGGCGAGCTTGTAATCGGGCAAGCGGTCGAGCTTGAGAAGAGCTTTAATTTCTTTTTTAAAATAACGAGCTTCCTGGCTGCTCCCCGTCTTTTCCTGCAATAGTGGTAAGCCGATGGTGAACCAAGCTTGGTTGCCGCAATGCTTGCGACCTAACTCATAGAGTCGTCGCTCCAGAGCCTGGCCAAGGCTGAAGTAGTCGGGATGTAATGTCAGAATATCGGATGTAAGTGCCGCGCGATAAAGCCAGTCCGAGATAGTCATCTCTAACTCTAAAGCGCCTTTACCATTTTTTGTGTATTGAGAAATTTTATATTCTTCGATCAGTCCGAATCCTTCGAGCTGCTCTTGCTGATTGGTCTTGATGTTGGTCTCAATGGTCGTGCCCTTGAGCCGCCGGCACATATCAACTACGCGCTCATAAGCTGCGCCGCCTGTACTACGGCGCGTGCCAACGAGAAAAGGGTGAACGTCAATCTTCACACGCCTGCTAACTGGTATGCCGGCGTCGGAGGCTTTAACGATCTGGCTTAAGCAATAGATGAGAAGGTCTTTGTCGAAAACCGTTGCGGCGCCCAAAGCAGACGGAATGACTCGCACCATTTTTCCTCCGCGTGAGTAGGTACGAACACGCGTATCCGGATTTTTGGCAAGCGAAAAAATTGGATATTCCATCGAAGAAACATCTTCCTTTATCGGCCAATTGTGGATGGTTTCGAGTATCACGAATAGATCGGCTTGTTCCGGACTTGCAACCGAAACTGGAGCCGGTGGACTGCGTTCGCCAACCAGTTCGAACAAGGGTTCATTAGCCTCGGCCATTGACACATTAATCGGCTTACCTTGCCTTGGGGCCTTGACAGTTTTGGCTTCGGACTTTCCACTTTTGGCGGATTGCTCCTTCGCCGATGGTGAAATTGAAGGCACCGTGCTAAAATTCCGCATGTCTCACTCCGTTTTGCGATTGGATTGTATCCATGGTCAATTTGGTGTTGAAGATGGTCTCCGAAACGCCCGGCCTGCTCGCTGGGCGTTTCACTATGTGCCACAAATTCTTACATTTCTGCTGATGCCTGGTCAGATTTGAAGCCATGTTCTGGCTGAATTTTCTGTTTTGGTGAAGCCTCGCAAATGCCAATGGCACTCAACACTGCCAGTTCAATATGCATTATTTCAAGCGCTTCGTTGCACTGCGTACACCGGCGACCGCCTTGTCGATAGCTTCATTGGCCAAGTCTGGGTCAGAGCATTTGGAAAGAGCGTCGACGAATGTTCCCATTTCTACTGCAAGTCCCTCAGGCAGATCAAGAGACACGCGAACCATGACATTGCCGTCCCCGGCGCCTGCAGTCGCAGCGTAGACACGCTCAATGGCCGCAACCGCCAAGTTGACACGTTGCCTGGTCATGCCCAATTCGTTGGCCACCTCTGCTTGCGAGCGACCGTCCACCAGGACAGCACGCGCCATGGCGCGAGTAGCTTCTTGCATCCGTGTTGACGACACTAAACGATCAAACTCTTCAAGGGTCAGGCGCTGGAGCTTCATGTATCAATTTCTATAAAATAGTAATTGGACTTTCGCGTGCGAAAGTTGATGCTTAACGTAATTTCGTCACTATGATAATGTGTGCGACCTTCCGGCCGCACCTCATTTCGTTAGAACCGCCAGTCAGTCGGCATCGAAGGAACTTCGATTCGAGCAGGGAATTCATCATTCGGATCAGCACCGTCAGCTAGTGAGTGCTGTTCTCGCCACATGAGAATCGGTGTTTTGGTCTTGAATTCTGATTGCAGCCGTTTGATGTAACCCAGGCTACGATCGTTGCCCAGGGCATGCATCATGGGCAGCACCATCGATAGAAAACCGCTCCACATCACCCATTCGGCTTCGTTCATGCTGAATTCCAGCTCGGTCATTTTTGATTGAATACTATTGAACTGTGCCAGGTTAGTATCTCCCCATTCGAAGATTTCAGAACGCATCATCTGCACGGCACTTTCCAGGCGTTCACGATCAGCCGCGGCCTCTTCTTCATCGGTCGGACCAACAGGCGCCAAATCTTCTTCAGCATTGTCGGTGCTTACCGCAGATGTTGAAGCGAGGGTGTCGTTGGCGGGAAGTCTCTCAGCGTCTTTCTGGCGCTGTGCTTCCAGCCACTTGGGCACTTTCTCTTGCTTAGGTGGAGATTTTGCTGCAGCACGGCTTTTTTCGAATTCTGCTTGTTGCTTTTTATATGCTTTGACTGAGGCGACCTTATTTCGCGCATCGTCGCGAGATAAGGTCTGCCCTGATTTTAGTCGATGCACCATCTGGACGAATTCGTCATTGCTTGCTTCAAATAGTTGATTGAGGCTGTGAAGAACCTCAAGATCTCCGCACAGATTTTTCAACAACAGCGCACTAACCGGTTCTGCATACTTTCTTACCGCTACCCGTTTGCTAACCCAGCTTTCCGAGCGATTCCAGATCCGCTGTGCTTCTTTGAAGCCAAATTTCTCTGCATCTTCAGCGACGCCCATGGCTTCGTCAAAAGCGGAAAGATCTTCCCGCTCCATGTTCTCAATTACCTGGATTTGTCGAATCTGGGTTTCAGATAGTCCGCGTTTGATGAGCGCAGGAATGCGAGTTGCATTTGCCAATTGGGAAGCGCGCATACGTCGTTCACCGGCAATCAGGCGATAGCGGCCGTCATCTTTGGCCAGGAGCAGGATCGGCTCCAGGACGCCAATGTCAGAAATGCTCTTGGCAAGATCAGTCAAGTCGCCAAGTTCAGTGCGCACCTGGCGCTCTACATCAATGAGCTTCAGTTCAACTTCTGCGTCCGGTGCTGTTGTAGTTCCAGACGCCGCCGACACAACACCAGTAAATGCAGCCAGATTTAGTTTTGGTTTAGTAGCCATGATAGTTCCTTACAGTCCCATACGTTTATAGATGTGTGCGCATGCCGTTAGCATTTCTTGTGCAGCTAGGCTTCTGCTGTCACCTCTGTCGGTGAGCCAGACAGCACGATCCTTCGCCACATCGATCGCAGCTCGCTCGTACAATTCGACTGGCAAAACGCCGTCGCCCCAGGCTGCGCGCATATCTCCGAGAACAGAACGGTGATATGCACGGTTCTTGTTGACCTGGTTCGGCAACACACCTAGTGGCGCAAGTGTTGGATTGATGCCTGTTTCGTCGCGTACTCGGACCACGTTTGAAAAGAAGCCAGCCAGGCCGGCTATGGCGTCACGGTCCGGTTTGCATGGCGAAACTGCATAATTTGCAACGGCGAGAGCAACCACCAGCAGGCTACTCACGGCTGGTCCTGTATCTATTACACACACGTCGTAATCCTTACCCAGTTCGATAAAACGCCTCTGACCAATTTGAATGACTTCTTCTAGATCACGGCGCTCGACGTCAAGAATGCCGGAATCTGCAGCAACGTAGAACAGACGATCAGCGCATTGAACTGGGGCTCTTGAATTTGACGCGTCAAACAACCCGCTTGCGAGCAAACCTGATGCACTGGCAGCGAATCCGTTTTCTTCTGCGATCGCCTTAAGTGTCGCGGTGAAATTTCCCTGTACGTCTAAGTCAACGGCGAGCACTCGAAGGCCCTTTTGGACTCCGTAAAATGTTAGATGTCTGGCAGTCGTTGTTTTCCCGACGCCACCCTTTTGATTTGCCACAGCTATCGTTTGCATTGTGGGTATTCCTTAGATTAGGCCGACAAAGGACCGTGCACGCTGCAATTGTGGGGATTGATTTTTGATTTCATGGTCGAGACTCCGATATTAGTTGTTGAGAGGTCTTGTGGAACCCGGACCTCGTTTGAGAATTCCGTTGGTGCCCTACGGTCTGCTCACCGGTTACTAGGGCTGAATCAGTGTCCACGATTTACTGATGAAATAATTATACGCCAGTAACTATTGACGGTCAATAGTAAGGACAATTTTTTTCTATGCAGAAAATGTGTCACAACTTCACTTTGCCCTTGCCGGATCTATCATCCTGCAGTTTATTAATGGATTGCGATCGGGTAAGTTCTCATTTTTTGTTCCGTGCTTAGACGCACCGATCGCAGGCGCCGTACTGCACCAACTGCTTAGCAAACACGCGCCGGCCGCATGCACAGCGCTTCGCTACAAGACTTACTGGTGCCCCACGCCAATGAGTAACAATGCGAAACTTCTCGATGGAAAACGATGTGTTGTTCATGTGTTTTTTTTCAGTGATGTAGCAATCAAAGCCAGCGGAGCGGCGCTGGAATGTCTATGTTTGCAATAGCGTCTGTCATTACCTGAGCTAGGCCCGTTGCCTCTTTGACAGACAGACCGAGTTCGGTTGCACGCTGTTGAGCAACGTTTTCAATACACGCTTGAATGGTAATTGGTACTTGCGGTTTTTCAGAGACGCTAGAGACGGGTTGATACTCACAGGTGATTTTGTATTCCGCAAGAAAGTGAATCCGAGCAGACGAATCGCGAGCCCATTCAAGTCCTGCAATCTGTCTTGCTTCATCGGCAGACTTCATTAGGGAATAGAACTGCCATCCGCAAAGGACAGTAAAACCTACGCTGAAAACCAGGGCGCCTAAGAATATTTTCTTCATCATTAATCTGCTTTCCGTAATATGTTTTAGCGTTACTGCTGAGCTACTCATCGATACCTAGTCAGCAAGCAATTTCTTCTTCATGCCTGGTCTTGCGTTTAATTCACTGCACGACGATTCCAGATCTCCATCGTTGCGGCACGGTTGTTATTCAGCTGGGCAGGGAAATGAACCATGCAGCTATCATGTTTGGCGTAGATGGGCGACGTCGCCAAGGTCATGGCGTCCACAATATATTCACTGTTGGCCATGCCCAAGTTTTCCAGGCCTTCCAGAATTGCCTGCTGATCGCCGCCGCTGGCATACACTGATGATTTATCGTCAATGGCTTCAATGCGCATGCCCAAGTAGTCAAGCACGGCGTGCATAGTAGGTACATTACGGGCGCCGAACATGCAGGTATTGGCGGACCAGGCGGCATGATCGGTCCCGATAATAAAATCACGGTTCTTGATCGTCTTTTCCATACCGATCTGCTGATTGATGGCCAATACATCGGCATCGATCCAAAAGACGAATGTATGCTCGCGCAGGTGTCGAGCGATCAAGTGCACCTTGGCCCAATTGGCAGTGATGCCGGCAGGAAGGAACGCCGGATTGTCGCGGTACAGGTGATAGCCGTAGCCATGGCGTCTGCAGTACCTGGACAAATTGTCTTCGTGGATTTCTCCATAATGTCCAATGGAGGGGGTATACAAACTCACGAATGCAATTTCTGCGTCCGGATTCAAATGCAATTCGTGGGATTCCTGCTGGACTGCAGGCGGTGTGAGGTATTTGGCCACGTGTGATGTGCCGGCTTCGAGAGAGATGGCTTCTTGGACCAGCAAGGTTACATATCTAAAATCATAATCGAGGGTAGTGCACCAGCGATCGTTCACTTGTCCCCACTGCGGGGAATTGTGTATGGCGAAGGGATGGGGTGCTGCTTTGAACAGAAACTCGATGGCTGTGCCATCCTTCCAGGCAGCCTGGGCTGCAAAAATAAAGCCGTTGGATAGAAAATTGGTAAACAGCTGGGGTGGAAAGTAATCTTTCACAATGAATGGCTCGGGAATATCCTCAAAGCCTGGGACATGATTTGCCCATTGCGCTATCCGGAAAACCACTTGGCGCACGTTTTCGCGGATCTGGGCGGTATTGCGAAACACCATCACGCTTGAAGCTGGCAAGTCACTTTGCAGATCCTGGGTTGCCACCAGCATGTCATAGCCACGGCAGACAGCAGCTAATTCCTGTCCGCCATAGACGACGGCAAATTGATCGAGAAAAAGCAGCAATGTGCCTTCGCTGCTATTGACCAAGTGGTGGTAGATGGAATGCCATTTGTATAGCATTGTCTGGCGTTCACCATATACGTGGGTCGACTCCATCACGACATGCTGATAACCCCATTTCTCGGCGTAACGGGTATGGTTGTCCAACAAGCCTTCAACAGGACGGGTGGACAGGAATGTCAAAACGACTGATTGATTGTGTCCTAGCACGGTGGAAGCCCTGCCAGAATCTTGATTTCCATCGTTGTCATACCACTTAATTCATGCAGTCGGACCAGCAATGAGGGGCCGATGGATATAGTATTGTGGCGGACTTTGCTGATGACTGGCGCCGCCACTTTGAGGGCTTTAGCAAGGGCTGCGTCAGTTTTAAGTCCTTTCTTCTGCATGATGACATCCAGCATGTGGGACGGGGTATTCGGGAAATTCGTTTTTTGCATGGCGCGCTCTTCTTCGGATAATGAATTTGACCTATTGATAATTGCGTAATGCGCCGGGCAACTGAGCCCGGCACATGTCTACCAGGAATAACTGCCGCTACCCTGAATAGCCAGCTGACCACCATTGGCCGCACTGGCGCCGATAGATACCTGCGTATGCCGCGATACTGTTGATGCGAATGCCAGACCTATCGCTGCATGGCCACCGTAAGAGGCTGTACCTAATGCAACACCACTACCATCGCCGCGGGCTATGTACACACGCGGAATAGCCATTGCCTGGGCGGTCGCGCGCGCGGCGTAAGATTTACTCTGGTTGAGCGTATCTTCCGCTGTCGCCCGCAACTGATTGACATTGACGGCATCGGTGCCGGCGATACCTGGGGCGAGGTTTGTGATCTGGCGTTCAGCTCCGGCCGACCCGACCGATACCGTATTAGCGCGCTCGGCAAGGGAGCCTTGCCCCAGGGCGACTGCATTCTGTCCGGAAGCCATCGAATTTGCCCCAAGCGCCACCGAGTTATTACCGCTGGCTATGGCGTTATTGCCGACTGCAGTAGCAGGGTCGGCGAGCGCCTTGGCGCCGGCGCCAATCGCCACCGAACCGCTAAAGCTGGCTGTGGCCCCGTTGCCGATTGCCACGGTGTTATCACCGTTCGCGGTCGCGTTCGTACCTTGTGCCACTGCATTAGTGCCTAAAGCGGTGGCGCCGTTACCGCAAAAAACATTGCCGGTCGAACCGATATGGCAAGCGCCGGAGTTAAACAACGACACCAAGGCTTTTTGCATGTCGGTGAGCTGGCCGACATTTGCCGCATCGGTTGCGGCCTTGCCGGCGGCAACATTATTAATGATGGTGCCGGCGCCGCTGTTTTCATTCAACACCAGAGCAGTACCGCCAGTACCATATTGCGCAGAATTGTTGGCGGTCTTGGTTGTAGTGCTCAGACCAGTCGAGAGGGATGCCACATTGCTGTTAGTCGCGTTTAATCCCGTAGACAGTAATGTAACGTTGCTGCCGATAGTACTGATACTGGTTGAAAACGTCGCTACTGTGGCATTGGTCGTACTTAGACCTGTCGAAAGCGAATTGACGTTATTCGCCGTCGATGTTGACAGTGCCGATACATTGCTATTGGTTGCAGTCAGGCCGGTCGACAAAGAGCTGACGCCGGTTGACAGCGATGTGACGCTGCTGCTAACCGTGCTAATGCTGGCTGAAAACGTGGCCACCGTTGCATTTGTCGTACTCAAGCCTGTCGATAGGGAATTGACGTTATTCGCCGTTGATGTGGACAGTGCAGATACATTGCTGTTGGTCGCAGTCAGGCCGGTCGACAACAAGCTGACGCCGGTTGAAAGCGATGTGACGTTGCTTGCCGTCGAGCTGGACAATGCCGACACATTGCTGTTCGTTGTGTCCAAGCTGGTCGAGAGCGAAGTCACTCCGGTTGACAGCGAAGCGACGTTGCTGGCCGTCGAACTGGACAGCGCCGATACGTTGCTGTTCGTCGTGGCCAGGCCGGTCGACAACGAGCTAACGCCAGTTGACAGCGAGGCGACGTTGCTGGCTGTCGAGCTTGACAGCGCCGATACGTTGCTGTTCGTTGTGTCCAGGCTGCTCGATAACGAGCTGACGCCGGATGATAGAGAAGCGACGTTGCTTGCTGTCGAGCTTGACAGAGCCGATAGATTGCTGTTTGTCGCAGCTAGGCCGGTCGATAACGAGTTGACGCCAGTTGACAGCGAAGTGACGTTGCTGGTTGTCGAGCTTGACAGGGCCGATACATTGCTGTTTGTCGCAGCCAGGCCGGACGATAACGAGCTAACGCCAGTTGACAGCGATGTGACGTTGCTGGCCGTCGAACCTGACAGTGCCGATACGTTGCTGTTCGTTGTGTCCAGGCTGGTCGAGAGCGAAGTTACGCCGGTTGACAGCGACGTGACGCTGCTGGCCGTCGAGCTAGACAGCGCCGACATATTGCTGTTCGTTGCGTCCAGGCTGGTCGAGAGCGACGACACGTTGCCGTTGGTAGTAAAGAGCTGGCCACCGTTGACAGCATCGGTGCTAGTGGCATTAACGGCACCGCTGGCCACATTCGTCACTACCACCGGAGCGGAAGAACCGTTCGATGCCATGGGGTTCCCCATTGTAACCGTTCCTAGGCCGGTCATTGTGCTGTATATCAGGGTTCCCGAGAGCTGGGCCATCGTCGCCGCATCAGTGCCTACCAGGCCGTTTGCAACTTGTGAAATACTGCGATTTCCTACTGCAACAGTATTGGCTTGAGAGGTCGATGTTCCACTCCCCAGGGCTACGGAATTGTTCGCAGATGCCGCAAGGGTTGCACCCGAACCCAAGGCAGTACCTGCAAATGCCGCTTGGGTTGCACCCGAACCTAAGGCTGTGCCGTAATTGCCCGCGGAATTTGCCCCTGCACCAACTGCTGTTGACTGCCACGAGCCGCTGGAAGCATAACCAACTGCTACGGACGAGTTACCGCGTGAATTAGCATTAGCACCCATCACGACAGAATTGCCGTCTGCGACTGCCTTATTGCCAATCGCGACTGCACCTAATACACCTGTAAAGTCAGGATTTGTAATTGCGCCATTCCCGATTGCAACGCCTGTATCGTTGGCATTGTGGGAGCCAGAACCGAGTGCAACGCCGGAGAAGTCGTTACTAGCGTTTTCACCAATCGAAACAGCATTCTCACGGGTTGAACTTGACCCATTTCCAATAGCAATGGATGTCGTTGTAGTTCCAGTGTTTCCAGGAACCATCGTCTGTGCGATGGCACCATTTATGAATAGCAGACTTATGCAAGCCGCCAAAATATTTCTATCAGGCAATCGCTCATTTATTGATCCATATTTCTTTGGGCATATAATCATGGTAGCCATTTGTATTACCTTCTCTCAATTTGCTTGGGGATGGGATGCTTGGTTAGGTCGGGGCAGTTGCGCCAACAGCTGTCTCGACCGTTTATTTAATGTTGAATGTTGATCATTCCTTTCGTTTTTCAGGCAAATCACATTCGTTCAAGGCCGCAGTAATTACGGCTATTTGCTCGGCACTCATGCTGCATTCTGAATATGTCCGCAGCGCTCAAAAATCATTTGGCCGTAAAGGTCGGCAAGTGCGCGGGCAGGTGGACATAGAGCAAATGATCCGCTGGTTGTTTCACGCGCTCGCCAATAATTAATGGCTGTTTCAATATTCGTGATGGAGTAGATTTTCATAGTCCGCCGCTTATATTTTCAGATCCGTTGATAACCCATAGAGAAGTTCGATAATTCAACGAATACTAGGCAGTGCTTAGCTCCATACGCACAATTTCCTGCGCTACTCGCCAAGCTTCTTTGGCTGCATTCTTACGGCCGGCAACATGGGCTGCGAGGATAGCGCCATCCAGGAGCATGACGACATCGCGCCCAAGCTGCGTGGCAATCGTCTTCCCCGCCAGAGGTACTAACAGTTCTTTGATCAGATTAGTCAGGTCTTTCTTTTGACTGGTGGCGATAGGAATGATCGAATTTTCACTACCGTGAAATTCCGCTGCTGCAGCAGCAAATATGCATCCAGTAAATTGCGGAGAATGAAACCAACGGTCGTACCACATGAACACAGCATGGAGTCGCTCCAGTGGCGTTTCATATTTTTGGATGAAAAGGGCAAGTGAATTCGCGCATAGCTCCCTGCGTTCTTCCAATACCGCAATCGTTAGTTCTACTTTCGACGGAAAGTAGTTATAGAGAGTCATCTTTGCGACGCCGGCTTCCGCCAAAATGCGATCTATCCCCACTGCATGAAATCCTTCCTGGGCGAAGAGTCGCGCGGCCGCGTTCAGCAAAATCTGCCGATAATCCTTCAATCCCCGCATTTTGACGGGATGGCGCTCTGTGGAGACAGCTGCCTGGCTTGGCTGTGTGGCCAAATTGTTCATCACATTTTCCTTGCCGAAGTGTTGATAAATGAAATCTCGGCACGTCGGTTAAGTAGACGGCCATCCTTTGTGTCGTTGCTGCTGTGATAGCAATCAATGCAGCTCTCGATTTGTATTTTTGTCGCCGGTACACCTGCCGAAATTAATGCGTTGCGCACCGTCTGTGCGCGAGATAACGCCAGGCGCCGGTTGCCTGCGGAAGTGCCGGTATTGTCTGTTTGCCCCGTCACTGTGATGGCACCTGCAGTTTTCGCCAGTACGGCGAGATTTCTTACGGTGTTCAATCCGCGGGCATCGAGACGTGGAGATGCAGTGCCGAAAAGCACATAATTTTCTGTAACATCTGCTGCAGGTGTCTCAACAGGATCTCGTTCTTGGCGAGGGATAATTGGTGCACGTGGTTCAGCCAATATCGGGGAAATTGGCCTTGCGATGGACTTGGCCATGGCGGCCACATTAGGTAACAGCTTTTCCTCAGTAATGACTACCGTTGGCGTCTTGATCGTAGGGGCGGAGCAGGGATTGCACGGGGAAAAATAGGGAACGCCAGTGTGCGGATCTGCTACCTGGGCCAATTCCGTTACAGTTGGGAATCCCATCAACTGCTTACGGGGCGGCGCCACATACTGCGATGAGCAGCCAGCTGCAGAAACCAACGCAACCATGGAAGCAACTGCAGCAGCTAAGCGCGCAATGCGTGTACTCATGTTTGGTTGAGCCATGTCAGCACCAAAGCTGTCAGATGTAACAGTTCGCTCGATTGCGAATAGTAGATCGCCCGAAGTCATCGCTTATCCCTTAACTTTGTCTTTGAACGCGGAACCGGGCATGAAGCGAGGGCGCATTTTTGCAGGGATCGGGATAGGCGCTCCGGTTTTAGGATTGCGGCCGGTTCGCGCTGCTACAGTGGCGCGCTCGAATGTTCCAAATCCCGACAGCTTCACCTGGTCACCGCTGGCGACTGACTTTTGAACCTGTTCGATTAAGGCATTAATCATTTTGCCGACGGCAACCTTGGTTGTATCTGTTTCCGAAGAAATAGCGTCAATGAGATCTTGCTTGTTCATGGTTTTTTCCTCTAAGAGAAAGTCATTCAGTTATGGATATGTTTCAGGCCAGGGCTAAGAGAAGACGGTGCGTTGCTCTAATCATTTCGCATTCCCAGGAGCGGGGAGGGCAGGCATTTCTGCTTCGCCGGCAAGCCAGGTCCAATGCAAGAGCTTGCTTTCTTCCTTCAGTGAGGTGAGTGCGTTCGCATAATCTTCCGTGGCGCCTGGTGGAAGGATGTACATGGCGGTGGGTTCGGGTTGAGTATC
>Ga0207117_1057_pt1 | contig 17754 bp, 27 predicted proteins | sample Alteio_BWMinHeat_45_FD_153502 | JGI IMG/M metagenome (GOLD analysis project Ga0207117, IMG submission 153502) | Enriched cells from forest soil in Barre Woods Harvard Forest LTER site, Petersham, Massachusetts, United States -... | ecosystem: Environmental > Terrestrial > Soil > Temperate forest >...
CGTTCCTGATGCGAAGAATGGCGATTTGCTTGTGTACGAGAAGGACCCGAACGTCATGAAGAAATACAACAAGTTTATTTTTGATCCGATCACGATCTATTTGCTTCCAGAGGCTCGGGATCGTGGCATTGATCCTGACGACTTGGAACGGCTCGCCAAGTATTTCCAGGATGCGGTGACCGATGAGCTCAAGAAGTCCGGACGCTACGAAATCGTGACCACTCCCGGACCGGACGTTCTCGAGTTGAATGTGGCGATCACGAACGTGGAACCCAACGGCGGCAAGAAGAATGCGGCCGTGAAGGGTGGCGCGGCCGCAGTTTCTGCTGCGACGGTACCGGGCATCGGTCTGGCGGTTCCGAGGTTGAGTGTTGGCAGAGTTAGTATCGAAGGGGAGATGCTCGATTCCACATCCGGCGAAAGGCAGGTAGCGTTCGTGACGGGTAAAGGCGGCCGGCGGTGGTTCAGCGGTCTCAGCGGATTCAAGAAATGGGCAGATATTGAGGCTGCATTTCGCACTTGGGCGAAGAACTTCCGTGAACGCTTGGACGAAGCGCACGCATCGTAGCGGTCACGATAGCAAGGCGCGACCATTCGCCTAATCTACGGATAACGCCTGGTTAGCCAGGTAAATTGCAAACGAAACTCGGATAGGTGTTGAGAGATCCTCTTACCACCATCTATCTCAGGATGAGATAGGTAGTGATAATCCCTGTTCTCGACAGTTATCCCGGAAACGCGCTGGTTTCACGTCAACGCGTGTCCGCCTTGCAGGCACTTGCCAACTTGCTTCAGAATGCTCCAGATACGAAATTTGGGTTAGGAGCTTTTATGCTGAGCCGAGAAGCCCTGCACGAACTGGTCGACGAACTCCCAGAAGCTGCCCTTGAATCCACGCAACAAATTCTAGAAAGTTTCCAAACCTGGCCGCCGACTCCGCCTGTTCCCGTTGAACATTTGCGAGAGCGCGTGGATGAAATGCTTAAAACCCGTGCCGACAGGTGGAGAGCACGTAGCGGGAAGCCGCTTAGCGGCAGTTCTTTTTCACTAGGAAATTTCAAGCCCGACGGCGACGGCATGGCCTCAATGCATTCCACGGATGGGCCAGCCTTAGTCACCTTCGAAATTCGCATATTTCACGGGTACAGATTAGAACGTGAGGAGCGTCTGTGCCTTTCGGACGACGAGAAGTTATTGTTATACAGTCAACAAATCAACGGACCGGACGGGAAAGAGAATCGCTACGAAATGGAGTTCAACATTTCTGAAGGGCATCTTCCAGTCAACATCCGCTAGCCCTCTTTGCGCCAGCAATCTCAGACTAAGATAAGGTGGTGATAATCCGTGTTATCGACACCTATTTGAGGCGATTCCCGATCTCTTCGACGGCGGTAATCTCGACGAATGCTGCCGTGAGGTCTTTCAAGAGCCTGATCACCAGCCAGTCTCTCCACGCCTTGTTAGTTTCGGGACTCCCTTCCAGCCGCAGATCAAGGAAATCGGTCCCACGTGCGATGCAAGACGGCGGTCCAGTGAAATCGCGGAGAAAGTCCAGCACTCCATCGGAGCTTTCGGGGTGATGTGAAAACTTCCAAAAGCGATTCGCCTGTACCCATTCACCTAACCACGAGTTTACCCTGGCTGCGAGTACATCAGGCTGTTTGGAATTGACACGAAGTGTAACCTCGACGGAGAAAGACCCATCAGCCCTCCGCTTGGGAAACTTTACTGGCATCGCGCCACCATGGAAAAATCTAGCTTACCACGCCGGTCAGCGCATCAGTGCGGGAGGCTGCATTGGACCGAATCCGTCTTCGTACCCAATGGATTCACCGCGCAAAACCCGCTCCATACGAGCGCGGACATCTTGTTCCGCGCCAATGAGTGCAGCGACAAGTTCGCCGTTTCTGTAATACGCTACCAGTGGCACGTTTGGGATGGGAATGGACTTTGCAAGGTCAAGACTCCTATCGCAATCTACTTCGCCAAAGTTTACTCGGTCAGCCAGCACTTCCTCGGCCTCACGCATACGTCGCCGCAAAACCGGTCGGTAAGCGAAGTCCCACTCAGCGTCAAAGTGCACAGCTGCCGCTTGCTTGGCCTCTACGAAGGATTGGAAGTCGGTGCTGGTCAATAGTCGCATCACTATTCGCGTACAATTGTAATCCGTGGCACGCTCCCGCGAAAAGCGTAACAAAACTGGAAAATCGAAGGCTGGTTCGACACGCGCTGGAATGTTGCGCTGGATAGATGTTGATAAATCCTCTTATCACCATCTATCTCAGAGTGAGATTAACGGTGATAGTTCTATTGAAACACCGGTCTGACTATCCCTGAGAACTGGCGTCTCGATCTGCAGTGATCCGAATGGATGCTACATTAGGCTAATGAGATCTGTGAGAGCAGTGAGGCCCGAGGATGCGGACGCGATCTGGCGGATCTTAGAGCCCATGGTTCGAACAGCGGAAACCTACCCGCTTCCACGGGAAATGGGCAAAGCCGAAACGCTGGCCTATTGGATGGGAGCCGACCATGAGGTGTTTGTCGCGGAGGAGGATGGAGAAGTTGTCGGCACATATTTTCTGAAGGCCAATCAGAAGGGCGGCGGGGCACACGTAGCCAATTGCGGCTACGTAACGGCCGCAGGAGCACAGGGACGAGGACTTGCGCGCATGATGTGCAACCATTCTATGGAACGGGCGAAAGCACGCGCGTTTCGAGCAATGCAGTTTAATTTTGTAGTGGCGACAAACGAGAATGCGGTACGGCTGTGGCAAGGCTGCGGCTTCGAGATCGTAGGGCGGTTACCGGGTGCATTTTTGCATCCGCGACTGGGATACGTGGATGCGCTGGTGATGTATCGCGCGCTGTAAGAATCAACCACAAGATCCTCACTGCAACTACGGGCCTGTCGCGGTGCCGATATTCGACGCTGCGTTTGCAAAAATGTTGTTAATCATTTTTGCCAGCGTTCCAATACTCGTGATAGCGCCAAGCGCCAGTAAGGCTAGTAGCAGCGCATACTCTGTGAGGTCCTGCCCTTCCTGTTGTCGCCAGAGGATCTTCAGCAGATTCTTCATTTCTGCCCCCTCTCGGTCGGCTGGACTGTTTTTCAACCTTTTGACGGAGCGGATTTCCATTAGTGTAAGAACAAGGGCGCGTCCACCGACTATCGGGTGAAGAATGTACTGTGGGCGCCTGAGTGTGTGTAAGGCTTTCCGGAAGGGAATCTTCTCTATGGACAAAGCTAACATCCTCGCAGAAGCGAAGGCCGAACTTGAAAGGCACGTTTGGGGCACGTTCGTCGAGGGGGAGGCGTCGGTTGCACTCGGCGGTACGGGTGTAATTGTTTCCGGCTGCGAAGCCTGCCGCAAGCGATTCGGCACCAACAGTCAATACCTGCGGCATCTAACTGATGACGTGCTCCCGATTATTTTGCGGAAGGCTTTCGAGATGATCGTGAGAGACTGAACAATCTCTCTTTCTCTCGGTAAAAACAGTATGATCCGAAAAATTCTCTTTCTGGCGTCGAATCCCACCGACACCGGGCGCCTCCGTCTGGACAAGGAAGTGCGCGAAGTTGAGGAAGGCCTAAAGCGATCAAACGAAAGAGACCGGTTCGACCTCATCCCGAAATTCGCGGTCAGGGTGGATGACCTGCGCAGAAGCCTGCTAGATCATTCTCCCCGCATTGTCCATTTCAGCGGTCACGGTGCAGGAGTGGACGGAATCGTGGTTGAGAACGATCACCGGGAGTCTTCCGAGGTCCCCACCGACGCGCTCGCCAGATTGTTCGAGCTATGTTCGGGGCACATTGAGTGCGTTGTGCTGAACGCCTGCTATTCCGATGCGCAGGCGGACGCCATTGCAAGACATATCCCCTACGTTATCGGCATGAAGGCAGCTGTGTCCGATGACGCTGCCGTTGCATTCGCAGTCGGGTTTTATGACGCCCTCGGTGGGGGGAAATCCATCGAGGAAGCCTTCGAATTTGGGCGCAACGCGATAGCCCTAAAAGGCATTCCCGAGCATCTGATTCCCGTCCTTAAAAGGAAAGAGCTAACAACTACGGAAAGGCAACGCCTAGAAGCTAGCCACAGCCCAGCAGAAGGGGTCTTCTTGGACGTTTCAGTGATGAACGACGACGCGTCATCATGGAATCGCGGGGAAAACACAATACTCCGGTATTCCGTGGATAAGAACGACAGTCGAATTAGAATTGATAGCAATTTGGGTTATGTGGCCCTATTCAACGCAGGCGGTCCCATCGCCCCTATGAACTATGTCTCGCCGTCATGGTGCCCCTTCAAGTGGGATTTTCCGACCTTGGACTTCAAGGTTCTGAATACCAGACGGGCTCCACTATTCCTAACTGAAGTTGTATTCAGCATAGATGAGAGCCGTACTAACCTCGACCCGCTGCTTACGATCAAGAAAGATACGCAACAGCGAAATGCCGGTGCCTTGCTGTTGGTTAATGAAGGATGGAGCGACCTTGCTGACCTGACGGTCTCATTCCATTTGCTGCCTGGAAAAATGGAAACGCCTACAGACTTCGATCCGCCTTTTAAACATTCGATTACCGTAAAGCTTCTTACGGACCATTGCGAACTTGACGTTACATCTGCGCTTCAGAAAGAGGGAGTAGACGTCGACGGGCAGATGCTACTGGAGGACGGGGAGTGGGAATCAAAGGATGTCTTCATTGCACCAAGAGCCGATGGGTCGAAAGAGCGGATGACTGCGGCTGAACTGGAGGAGCGGTGGAAAAAATGCCTCGGGCGGTTTCATGAGGAGGTAGGAACATTGGCGGGTGAGATTTGCTTTACAAGCGCTAACGATGCGGGCCGCGAGCGTAAAGTCAAATTTCATGCGCTCGTCTACCTAGCCAATCGCAACCGCGTGGGTATTATGAAACCCCCCACGTTTGCATGTTTAGATTTTAGCAGAGTCCCGACTACGAAATAATCGGTTGTACTCATCGCGAATTCTGGAAGCCGATTGCAATCCAGACATAACAGCTTGTTCAAATCCTGAAATCAAGTGTGTCGTGTCCCGGAGGTGAATCATGTGCGTCACGCCTACACTACAAACCGTCTTTACTCCCGTGCAGAAGGCCGAGACTCGCGACAAGGGATGAATTCAACCAAGGGGTGAAACATGCCTTCGCCTAGCAGAACTTTTATTCTGGGAACGGGCCGCCGATAATCGGGTCCGAAACCAGCACGTCAAATTCTTTCTTGCACGTCATGCAGTTGACGGTCTGGTTGTTCATCGGACTTCGTCCCAGTCGCACAAAGACGTGAACAATCTGTTTCTGTTTGCAATGCGGGCAGTAAACGGGAATTTTTGACTTTTCCACGCCTGATTCTATTACGCGTCCGGCGCGAATTCATTAACTACGTGTCTCGCCCGAGATGACGTGCCAGAATCCGCGCTGGGGTAATTCTTGTGGGTGTCGTCGATGACCTTCATGCGGTCATCCGAAACGACTCGCTAACGCTATGTTCGCTGAGAGCGCGTAGTAGAATCAAAGTTTAGGCTACCTGATAGCGTTGCGCGCCGAGGCGCACCATGTGAAGGAGCTAGTGGAGGCGATTGCGAAAGCGCTCGTGGATAATCCCGACCAGGTTCAGGTCCGTGCGATCGAAGGCGAGCAGGTTACCGTGTTCGAGTTGCGCGTCCACAAGAGTGACCTCGGGCAAGTGATTGGACGCCAAGGACGCACGGCAAAAGCCATCCGCACGATCCTGAGTGCGGTGGGCATGAAGTTGCGGAAGGCTTCACACTAGAAATCCTTGACTAGTGTTAGAGCGGCCTCCTTTCGATGTAACCGTGGAGCCGCGGCCCAGACTATTTAACTTTTTGTCTTCTTGACTCCGGGGTGTTCGGCGCAAGCATGGCCTGCAAAATCTCTATCGCGCTGCTGTTTGTAGTTCTGCACCATTTTGTCGATTGATTCACCGGTGGGCGTTCCGGTAGCATTGAACACCCAGTCGCATTCGGAGCAACCCCACCCCCAGAAATTGGGTTTTTCGATCCATTTCAGTTCGCGGAGCATGGCCTCCCTAACACACCTTGCGATCTAGTGCAGATATTGCCCTGTTAAAAACGGCGTGTCGTTTTTCGAGCGCAACTGCGATGACAAAAGCCGTTTTTTATTTGCCCTAGACGCGCTTCTGCACAAGTGACCGCTGTTTAAACACACCTCAAAACCGAACTGAAGACACAAGGGATGAAGATTACCGATAGCAAAGGGCGGGTGTCTGTGGGGTATCCAACGCTGGCAAGGATTGCTACCTCAATCCGAGGTCGTCCTCGAACTGCTGAATGACGCCGTAGCACTCACAGGAGGATTTTTCGAGTTTCCTGCGGTTCACAATCTTCACTGCACCTCGCAAGTATTCTATGATTCCTTCTTTTTGCATTAACGACGCCGCCAAGCTCACGGTGGATCGGTCCGTACCCATCATAGTGGCGATGAAATCGTGGGTAATCGGAAGCACTCCGGAATCCACCCTATCCTGAGTCATTAACAGCCACCTCGAGAGACGCTGCTGTATATCGTGCAGGCGATTGCACGCCGCGGTCTGTGCGACTTGCATTCCTTGAAGCCCCGCATGCCTGTTCAATATCAGCTGCAACTGGGGGGCCGACCGCATAATGCGTTCGAGCGCACTCGCCACCATTCGGAAGCCATTGCCGGCGATTTGGATGACTTCTCGCACTGAACTTCTGCTCACGCCCAATGCCAATCCTCCCCCAACGTAGCCCTCTTTGCCCACTACACCCACTTCCACGGTCCGGCCGTCTTTGGTAACAACAACTTGAGAAACCATTCCTCGATTCGGGAAATAGACAAATTCGATACGTTGTGTCGGCTCATGGAGGCTGAGATGATGCGGCAAGTCGATATACGTCAAGTCAGAACGCATCAACTCATATTCATTGTCAGGCGTTGCCAGCAGTACTTTGTTGATTACCTCCTTACCTTCTGAGTTGGTTCGTTCGCCCACCTGTGCGACTCGAAAGTTTTTCCCGCTCATGTCAATCCTCGACGGCACCGGAGTGCCGTGCATTCTGTGGGTTAAACTTCATTTGGCTTTTGAGGCGGAACTCGCAACTCGATGCCCTGCTGAGATTCCATGTCAATTGAACCAAAAGAGGGGCCCGAGAATCTGTGCAGAAGAGGACAGCTCTGCGACGTAGGGCTAATTTCTGTGGGCGGTGTGGAATCTGCGCCTCCGTACTTCCCAGGTGGCACAGATAGGCAGCGGCGGATACGAATAGTGTGCAAAATTGAACTGTTTCGCGGCCGATATTTTCGCATGCTGTCCCAATGAAAAAGAAAGAACTCACCTCCGAACAGATATCCGTCGTGCCCTGCCCTACCTGTGGAGCCGCTGCCGGTGAGCCTTGCGTGCTGCATTCAGGCGGTCCGCGCTCAGGGCCACACGTAGACCGGAAGTTTTCCGCGGCTGAGGCCATTGAAAGGAAATGAAGTCAAGGGACCTGTGACGATCTAAGGATGAGAAGTCGGCTACTGAGGATTTGTGCGTGCCCGTTCGATGAGAGAATTTATCTCCGCTTGCTTTGCGCGGCATGCGGTTTCGGCGGCCGGGTTGATGACTAGCTGAAAGGACTCGCTGGGGATTCGATCCGTCATCCTTGGCATCAAACTGCTGTTTTCGCCTGGTCTATTCTTTGACGACGTACCATCTATCGTTGATTTCAGTCACTCCGGTCGCGTCCGATGTGGCCTTTTTCCAAGCATCAGCTTCCCCTTGGGAGCCAAACTGAGTCGCTTGTTCGGGCTCGGAGACCAGAAAGTCTTTCCGTAGGACTCGGATAGGGGCTTAGCTTTACCGAGATCAACGGTCAGATATTCCATTGGCGAAACCCCGTCTTATCCTGGCGACAGACTACTGATTTTGTTTCGACTGCCCGTTAGTTCTACGATATCACTTGGTTCGCTCGGTGGATGGCCTTGTTTCAAAGTCGGCATTTATGTGTGCTACGATACGATGAGAACACCATGCCCCCCAAGGCATCAAATCGTCCGAAAGGTAATGCCAAGAAGGCGTTCAATGCCCGGGATTTTCTTGATTCTGCCGGTGTGGCCCGGAAAGTCACGGAATTCAAGAAAAAGGAAACGATCTTTTCGCAGGGCGATCCTTGCAGAAATGTCTTCTACATTCAGAAGGGCGGAGTAAGGCTCTCCGTCGTCAATGAATCCGGCAAAGAGGCTGTCGTGGCCGTCTTGGGCCCGGGGGATTTCGTTGGCGAAGGATGCCTCGCGGGTCAGCCGATTCGGATTGGAACGGCGACCGCCATTGCGCCAACCACCGCGCTCGTGATCGACAAATCCGAGATGGTTCGCGTCCTCCACTCCGAACATGAGTTCTCCGACCGCTTCATCACCTTCATGCTGGCGAGGAATATCCGAATCGAGGAAGACCTGGTCGATCAACTCTTCAATTCCAGCGAGAAGCGCCTGGCACGAACGCTATTGCTTCTCGCACGCTATGGCAAGGAAGACAAACTCCAACGAGTTCTTCCCAAAGTCTCGCAAGAGATGCTCGCGGAAATGGTCGGTACCACCCGCTCCCGCGTAAATTTCTTCATGAACAAATTCCGCAAGTTAGGTTTCATCAAGTACAACGGCGGCCTGCAAATCGACAATTCGCTCCTCAGCGTCGTCCTGCATGAATGATGCAATATATCCCGCGATGCATGCCGGTCAGTTTTTCGGGCGGAATCAGCTCGCTTTCCTTTGTGTTCCATATCTGAGCCCGGTACGCTGCCGCTCTTGAGATCAGCCTCAAGCCGCCATCCCGGTTGTGTAGTAAAATCCGGCGGTATGGCACACCAACCCGAGCCGCGTCATACTGCAATACCTGTCTCATCCACACTGCAAACAGAAACAGTTTGTTCACGTGGGGCCCCGCGCCGGCATAGCGCAACCGGGCAATCAGACTATTAATTGCGTGAAGTCCAAGGGTGAAATCAGTGTGACGATCCTAGATCAAATTGTCGGCGATCCGTTCGAAGCCGCTTAACTGGGGTTCACACATTCGCTTTTGGGTTGCCCATCTTTCATTTTCACTTCTTCTAAGGCGACTGATCGTTAAGACGAAGCAGGCTTCGCAAAAGGGTTGACGAACTTGTGGAGTGAGGAATCCCAGAGATGGTAATCACGACGTTCTTCGACAGGCAAAACCTCCAAACGTTGCTTCGCTGCCAAAATATCCTCGACTGCCTCAATCCACATGAAAGATCCATCAGATCGGAGTTTGAAGATTACGTACTTAGAAGTCATAAAGCCCAACTTGAAGCGAGGAGACCTCTAGCGTCTACCTACGCAGGATGATAGTCAACCCGATAGTTTGGAGCTCTCTACGTGTAGTTGCGTTGGGTTTTCTTGCGGCAGTTACAGGAATCACCGTTTCGTGGCCAAGACTAACAGTGTGCGAAGGCAGTCCGGGAACGATGGCAACTTCCATTATTGGTGTCACGAATTGAGTGTCGCTATTTCTTCGAAAGCTCGCCCTGGAAATGACTCTCAACTTCTTCATGACTCAGCGGATTTTTTGCTTTCGTCAATATGATCGAATAGACGACTTCATTCCCAGCAACCTGCGCGGTGATAAAAGCCCCGTCTTTCGGCAGTTCTTGGTAAATGAATTTCACTTTTCTGCCGTCTTCGAGTTTCTTGATCCACTCCTCATCCAGCATGCGGATAACTCCTCGGGCGAGGTCCAGATCTACTGTCCCACGCCGAGTCGGTAGGTTGTCTTAGTTGGTTGTGGTCGCCGGCTCTGGCTGTGACGGTAATGTCAACCTGAGCGCCTTTTTTGAGCCTTACGTCATCGCCGTGTTCGTCCGTCAAAGTATTTTCAATTCGGAGATTTCGATATCGTTGATCGGTTCCACCAACGGCAATCTGCGCCCTTTCCGGTTGGCGCGGGTCTGTGGGCGGTATGATTTTGTCGACGGTTCCGGGCATCGTCGTGCTTGGCTGTTCCGGAATTCGTGAAGTATCCAGATTCAATTCCGCTATCTTCGCGGACCTAGCCATGCGCGGCATTGCCATTTCCTTCGTGACGCTGACACGCGTCGCGTCATCGGATTGTGTCTTTCTTTTCTTATGCGGCATGCTTAGATCATGACATCGAGATGGTAGCCATACAGTTCCCTTTTGCACAGTTGCGAGATATTCGCTCGAATGTCGGTGACTAGGATGTCCGGCGGTGTAAAACGCCTCCGCAACCCCGGCGAGAAAGAAGGCTTAGCTTACAAGGGCTGAGATTCGGGCTTGACCAATTGAAAACCGAAGGTCTGCTGGTAATTATTCGGGCTGTGATCTACGACCTATAATTGTCCTATGCTCCGCAGAATGATCTGGCTCGATCAGGGTCAATTCCGAGGCTGGGCGTGCTCGGAATGCGCATGGAGGTTCAATCCGTCAGGTCCCCTTGTTGGCAGGACACTTCAAGAAATGAAGCAGCAGTATGAGGCGGCACGCGACAAGGAGTTTAAGTCGCACGTTTGTTCTGCGCATCCCCGAAAGAAATAATCCGATTTTAAAAAGTGTGCAAAAGTGGACAGCCGCCGAGAACACCATGCCCTAATATCGCCCTTCAAAGAACGACGATCGAAATGGAGGAGCCATGGGCGAGCTACGCTATCCCGAATGGCAAAGGACCTACCACGATGCGTTATTGGAGTTAGACCCGCAGAAGCTCGTTCAGCGGGTGAGTCAAGCAGAAATGGTGATCTTATCCCGCTTACAGGAAATTCGATTTAGCTCAGATAGCTGTCTGGAGGTACAAGCCATAGAAGACGCGATCAATGGTTTGCGTGTTCTGAAAAACGAAACAGTGATATTTAAAAGGTCTCAAGGCGCCAGCGATCGCTACAACGCAATCGGTACCGAGAGCGATTAGCATCCAAGCAATCTTCGTACTGGTAACTGATTGCTAGGGACGATTGTTTGCGGCTATGGTGTCTGCTGTAGTCTTGCCACGAGCGTAAGATCAGATTCGCAGTTCTTCAGGTCTCCCTTACAACGAGGTTAAAATGATCGCGCAAGCGAAACTGTCATATCGCGGTGTCCTCTGCATTCATTGTCGTCAGCCCACTCCGATCTCTGCATCAGCAGACCATAAAGAGCGGGAATTTGAACAGCATGGGAAATCTGAATCTGACGAGTTTTCAATTTTCGCGAACCCACTCCGTTGCCGAGGCTGTAACGGCGAGGCGATCTATACACCCGAGGATGTGAAGGAATTTGACGGCCCGCCGAGGAAGCGAATCCTTAGAAGGCAGACTGCCGCTTGAGTCTTACCTCGTTGCTTGAATCAGCTTTGCGACCATGTGGAGCATTAAAACGGTCAATGCGCTGATTTGCGTTTGGGCTGGCAATCAGCACACACGGTTCGTCCGATCAGAATATATTTCTCGGAGTAGCAACGGTTGCAGATCGTGAGGATCTTTCGACCTTCGGCATCCACGATTGCCAAGGCCCGTCGAGGTTCGAAGTGAATGGGACGTTCGATTTTGATCATATCAAATTCTCTTTCCGGAAAAGCGATAAGGGCCGGATATTCATTTCTAATGGATCAACAGAACCGCGCCAAGAAATGGCACCATATACACAGTGATTGCGTTCAGGACCGAAAAGTGTGTAAGTTTCGTCCCTACCTTCACCAAATTTCTCGATATTGTTTTCTCAGGCCGGCACGGATTTCATCCAAATCCGCCTTATTGACGGCAACCTGAGCGCCCAATCCTGCGTCCTGTAAATGCGCGATCTCTTCCTCAAGCAACCTTTCTTTCTTCGTCAGCAATTCGATTTGAGAGTCATCCATAACCGTTCTCTGAGGACTGGGGCAAATCATACCGGGCGTGAAAGCAGGGGACCGTGAATGCGGTCGCCCTGCATCCGTAGGCTCAACGAAGTTCGAAAGATCTACCGTGAAAAACTGGCCTTTTGATGTTTCACCTGCACCGTCAGTCTCGCGATCACGCTACCCGATGTTGACTTGGAAGGTCAGAGAAGGGTTTAGGATCCGTGTTACGACACGTAGACAGAGCATATTGCTTATTGGTTTACAACGCGCGTAAGACCCAAACGATCACAATGACAACCACTATGGTTCCTAACAGTCCATATCCCAACATTGTAGCCTCCTCAGAATCCTCGGATTCAGAATCCCGATGCATCACTTTGAACCAACTAGCCCGCCAATGTATGTTCGATTTGGCACACAATTCCAACAACTTGAGTGGCGGGAATTACGCGCCCTTCGCGCGAGCCATCTCTGGCTCTGCAACCAGCTCCTCAAACAGCGTGCGGTAGTGAATCATAGCCTGACGCAAATCTTCTGTGCTGGCCTTACCTTGCGTTTGCAGAAGCGCGCTTCTGTGGCCCGCACGGTAATTTTCGAGAACGAGCGGATGATCCACCGAGATATCCGCGGCCCGCTGTTCGAAGTCTCCCACCGGATAACATCGCGTGGACATTACATCGCCCAGTAGTTGGTCGGCATCCGTTACGGCGCCACCGGGACTGTCAACGAACCGTGCCTGAACCTTGGCCCAAGAGTCGACGAACCGCGTGCGATCGCCCTGAGCCAGCTCTCGGATATGCAAGGCCTCTACCCGATCAGCTCGCTCGTCCAGTACCGCTTCTGCTTTACGTTGGCCCCCACCTTCTTTTACGGCGCGGGCATACTCAGCACTACCAAACTGAGTACGCAGTCTTTCTGTTCGGCGTTTACGATTGAAAAACCAAGCGAGGATACCGATAACTGCTATAACCGCCACAGCAACGACAATCGAGATTTGTGTAGTGCTTGCATCTGTTAAGTTCATGATCTACCTCCGGTTGCAATCAATCCTGAGTCTAATCCGGGAATCAGCGCGACATCCGATGAGATAAAAGTCTTTGCTGGGGTTGATCTCTTCGTGTACGACCGGACTTTCTTCGCGCCTTCGTATATGCCTTTAGCGATAACCAGACAAACGAAAAACCAAATCATTAAAGAAACAAAAAGCGCGACGTAGCCAAAAATAAAGACAACAAAGGCGGCGATCACTGGCAGTACGGCATTAAACGGAGCAAAGGCCATCGGCGATCCCCTGCCTCTTCGAAAGAATTCTGTACAGACGTCAGATTATCGAGAGGCACGACGGAAATCTGTACCGTTGTGAACACCTTTGCATCCTTTTTTCGCATTCATCTTCCGCACGAGCAACAGCAAGAATTGAGCCTCTATCACGATCAGCTCTCGTCCCAAGACGTCTTCGTTAATCGTGATCTGAATGGCTATGGCGCCAGTTCCAGTAATTCTGCTGCTCTTTGTGGTGCCACGTGCTGTACTCGTGATATTCCTCGTGTCGTTTTGCTAGGTAGCGTCGGTAGGCGTGGTCTTCGCGTTCGTCCCAATTGTGGTAGTCGTGGTGATGCGAGTCGTAGACTCGCACCTGAACGCTCGCTTGCGGTGTTGCTGCGGCCACGATTGATACACTGGCCGCAAGCGCCGCCGTTAGGAATAGCGCGGTTACGAAACGATTTGCAAGGTGCATATTGGTAGTCTCCAGACCGCGATTCCTGATTTTGAAATCACGGTACCGTAGACTATAGGTCCGGCTCAGGCGCAAAGATGTTCCGTACAGCACACTTAAAGAGAAAGGGCCCATCTACCAGTTTGTATCCATCGTAGCGTCTCTCTCCTCTTGCGGATCTTGCCCTGATCGCAATTGGGGCGGTTGGCGGTTTTCCAATCCGCGTGGTTGCGCGGAAAAGGTCGCAGGTTAAGTTCTTGATTAAATCGATGAGCAACTGAGGCGGAGCTAGGAGTAAAGTAAGAATTGAGATGCGAAAGCACCCAATTTCATCGACTCCGCCGAGTGTCTCACCTTCCGATCAAGCTTGGTTAGACGTCGAGCGCATAGCTTCGGTCGAGGTTACATCAGAAGAAAACGGCTATCCCATTGAGTCCGCGCTGCTAGGAGCAGAAAACCGAGGCTGGCGTGCGGCTAACACAGGGACTCAGACAATCCGGCTAATTTTCGACGAGCCACAAAACTTCAAACGTATCTGCTTGGTTTTCGAGGACAGCGAGACTACTCGCACTCAAGAGTTCGTGCTGCGATGGTCTCCTGACAGCGGCCATTCTTTTCGAGAAATCGTGCGCCAGCAGTGGAATTTCAGTTCACCCGACTCAGCACGAGAGATAGAGGACTACACTGTCGAGCTCTCGGGCGTGACGGTGCTTGAATTGATTATTGCGCCCGACAAAAGTGGCGGTGCGGCTCGTGCATCGCTTGAAAGTCTCCGTTTGGCTTAGTTCGAGCGAATCCAGCGCCCTGCCAGTCGCAGAAATCCAAGCTCATGCCCATTTCTCTACCGGCCGGCCCGTTTCCGTTTCTGAATTTTCGCCAACCATCGTGACAGGAGTGCAACTGTGAACTCACCTTTGATTCCCTCAGTCATTGGAAATGAATTGAAAATGCGGACCCTCTCTTTCCAAAATTACACGCTGCTCACCGTTCAGTCGGTCCGAGACATTTTCACTACAACACGTTACTTCACCGATTTGGTCACACAGATGGATCTTATTGGAGTGGGTTCGCTACAGATTATCGTCGTTGCCCTCTTCTGCGTCGGCGGGGTAGTTGTAATGAATTCCGCGTCACAATTTAGCCGTTTCGGCGAAACAGTTCTGACGGGTGACGCCGTTTCGCTTGTGCTGCTCCGCGAACTCGGCCCGGTCTTCACGGCGCTTTTGGTCGCCGGCCGGAACGCGACCGGAATGGCCTCCGAGCTGGGTTCAATGGTCGTTACTGAACAGGTTGATGCGATGCGAGGACTCGGCATTGACCCCGTCCGCAAGCTGATGACGCCCCGTGTAGTGGCGATGGTATTAGTGCTCCCATTGCTCGCCGTAGTAGGGGATTGTTCGGGACTCTTTGGCGGATATCTGGTCGCAAGTATCACTCTTCACCTCAGTGCAGAGCAATTCTGGACACGCGCTGTCCATACGTTGGTTTTTGGAGACCTTGTCACAGGCTTCACGAAACCAATTGTTTTCGGATTCATCATTGCAACCGTAGCTTGTCACGAAGGGTTTCGAGTCAAAGGCGGCACCGCTGGCGTGGGCCGCGCCACGATTGCAGCATTCGTTGTGTCATCCGTGACTGTTCTGGTCGTAGATTTGTTCCTTACTAGGCTTTTACTATATCTCTTTAATTTGTGATGCTTCCCCTCTTGGCAAAACCTTGAGGGCGAAGCGCCGCTGTTCGACTGAAATGTTCCGCAGTTGTCGATTCTTTGCTGTCCATGATCGTTTTCGTCCGCTTTGGTACGGCTATTGTCATTTTTCCTGCTGTTGAATCTCTATCACGATACCTTGACGGAGTTCGATAATCTGGCCCTCGAGAGATTTCAGATATCCGATCTGCAAATCGATCTCAGAAATTAAATCCTTCCGATCCTTCGTCAAATCTCTAAGCATCTTTTCGCATTTGCGAACGTCGGCGAGTTGTTCGTCCAAACGCGCAACGCAGTCACGAAGGTCATGTAGAGACCAACCTTGTGCGCGATATCTTGGCATTGGACGCACCCCAATCCTGTGTCTTGAAATTTCGAGCGACATCAGTATAGGTGAACGCGCCAACTCCGAGTTAATACTACCGCTATCCATTGAACGCTTATCTGAACGGATGATACATTCCGTCGTGCGGAGGGCCCCAGCCCCCATGAAATCGCCTCGCTCGCTCATCATCACGTGTTTTCTATTCTTTCTGTTCGCGTTCAGTGCCGCAGCACAGACCAACAAAATCACCGCGGCTGAGGCCAAAGATCACGTCGGCGAAACCCGAACTGTCTGCGGAAAAACAGCGAGCACACTTCGCTTCTAAGACTAAAGGTGAGCCGACGTTCCTGAACCTCGACGAGCGGGGCAAAGGCGTACTCGCGCATCGCAATAAGGTGGCGGTATTCAATCACGATGGCGATGACATCTTCAGCGCTTCGACGCGGGAACTTGGCAACTCCGTGAAAGATGCCTGTGCTGCGATGCTTAGCTCAAAGAAGTAATTCGCGAGAGGGGACACATAGCGTCCAGATAGTTACGTTGTGCGGAACTACATAGGCACGAAACGCGACAAACATCGACCAACTTCAAGAGGGAAAAGCCATCTATGAGTCTGGCTGAAGATTTGAAAGCATTGCAAGAACTTCGTGAAAAAGGTGAGATGACCGAATCAGCCTACGCTGCTGCGCAAGACGCCGCTTTGAACAGACAGGCGGCACCGCGGCACAGGCCCAAGCGTAGCTCACTAACCGGCATGATGGTGATCCTTCTATTGATTCTGGGGTTTCTTGGCTGGTACTTCTTGCAGGTGAGCTTTGGGAGTAAACACACGAGCGCTGCTTTCCGCACGCCGGTCAAGGCGCCTGTCACTCTTACGGATGAAATTGAGAATGTGCCCGCCAATTCGTGGAAGGCTGTTGCCTTAAATCTTCCCTATACAGGCACAGTAGATGTCAGTTTAGAAGTTGTGCGAGGCAATCCGGTTGATGTATTTCTCACGACAACGGACCAACTCAACGCGATGCAAAAGAGCGATTGGAGTAACGTCAGGGTCTATTCGGATTTCAACGCCATAAAAAGCAACAATTATCGAAGAAATGGCCTACTAGGTCAAGGCAGCTACTATCTCGTGATGAGAGATAGTTCGCTCGGAATCTTGTCAGCACCAGCGTCTTACATTTCTGTGACGGTAAAATTGAATCCATAATTATGGCGTTGTGTAGAACTTATAAGACCACACGACACGAAGAATAAAAACCGCCATGAAAGCCTTGTGGTTCTTAGCATTGTTGTATGCCGTGCCTGCTCTTGGTCAGGACTACTACGTTCGTGCCTACGAGCAGCACAGCTACATCATCGAACACGATGGTAAGCAGCTAACGCCAACGTGCCGCGAGGCTTTGTCATGGCTTGAGGGTACAGATAAGCCGGGGCGTCCCATAGCGGAGCACGATTGCACGTATATGCACAGTCTCGTGGGGCAACACATTCGCCCAGAATTGATGTGGCAACAGGATAAAGAACTGCGCTACGAACCGTGGGTAGGACATGACACCGCGCAGACAGCGGATATTCTAGACATTACCGCAGAAGCGCCCGTAGGTTCCCCGCTGCGAAGGTCTTCGCCGAAGACCAGCCTGGAAATCTTGAAGACATTGCACTGGATTCAGAACACGCTCGCTGATGAGGAAGGCAAGACACTCTATTTCAATAAAGACGGAAAGGACGATACGCGAGTAAATCTCTTGGCGGATGTGGATGGCTGTCAGGTGACTTTCGTTTACGCGACCAGAAGCGACTGGAACGAAACATATCACGCCAGAGAGCAATTTAACTTGGGCGATCTCGATCCTACTTCTCTTGAAGTGACTCCAGCTGCTCAAGATGTTCTTGGACCTGTCAGTCTCGTAACGGTGTACACCACAGACAAAGTACCTGCGGTCAGTCTGACGGTAAACGATCGGAATTGGCAGCCCGCTGGAGCAAGGGCGCCCTCTACAAATCTTTTGTGGGAACTACCTGCTCCGTATGCTGTTCGCTTCACCAAAGCCCTTCATCAGGCAATTACACTTTGTGGAGGGAAACGCTCGTCTTTCTAGCCGTGCGTTGAATTGCTCAGTCGACTTCATCCCACTTTGCAAAGTTCTTGGCT
>Ga0207117_1049_pt2 | contig 17726 bp, 18 predicted proteins | sample Alteio_BWMinHeat_45_FD_153502 | JGI IMG/M metagenome (GOLD analysis project Ga0207117, IMG submission 153502) | Enriched cells from forest soil in Barre Woods Harvard Forest LTER site, Petersham, Massachusetts, United States -... | ecosystem: Environmental > Terrestrial > Soil > Temperate forest >...
CCTACTTCGATGAAAAGCAAGAGGCCTTTACGCTGTATCACTACGACGGTCAACCCGAGTTACGCGGCGGAACCGTAGATTTAGAAAGTAGGCCCGCAGAGAGGCGATTTCGGTTGCGCGTGGTGAGCGTCCGGGGATTTGTCTTTGTGATGGCGCGGAGTTGAGGCGTGGTTCGACGAATCGTTGGGAGGAACCACGTACTGCGAGTAGTTGGACCTTGAGGGGATCGCGAGGCGAGCTTTGCCGCGGTTCCTTTTGTGTTCGTTCTTGCCGTCGTGCGCCATAGCCGACGGTAGCATGTGATGCAGGAAAATTCGCCTGTACGCATGTGCAGTTCAGAGACAGTTGGTTCTAGGACTGGACTTTGCGGAAAAGACGAGAGCTAGGGCCCAACCAGAAATTCTTTGATTGTATAGCTACGAAGCTTTCCATGGTCGTCCAAGTAGAAGGCAATCTGAAATTGTTTCCTTACGATTTTGATTAGAAGGGTCGAGTAAGGTTGCAAAAATAGCCTGCTGGGATTCCGTCTGATCTGTGTACTTCCAATCATGATTGTCGAGGAATGCCAGGACTTGTGACCGGGTGGATCCAACGGGCACCGCGGAATCAATGAGTCGTTTCAGCTGGTCGCTGCTATTGAGTTGTCCGCCTCTTTGGCAACTGCAATTCAACATCGCAATCAGCGTTAAGGCAGTGATGGTTCTTCTCATTTAACGTTGGCCGAGGCGCTCCCACCAGTTGCCAGGAGGTTCGGAATCGATCACGGTTCCGCCGCGTAACTCGGGTTGACCGTCGTAGTGATACAGCGTAAAGGCCTCTTGCTTTTCATCGAAGTAGGCGCGCTTGGTTTTGCCATAGAGCACGGCGACGCCGGAATCCTCTTTTCGCAAGGTTATCTCCTCACGATACAAATCTTGGATGTCTAAGAGGTAAGCTGTCCACGGGCCGCCTGATTTACGAACGAACAGGGCCGTTGCAAAAGCCTCTGGGTTGAGCACGCCGTTTTTTCTCTGCCAAATCTGAAGGTCACAGGTGCCCATATGCGCGCTGCTAAGGTGAACCGCGTGTCCCCCTGGCATCCAAGGTTGAAATTTCCAGCAAATCCAGGCGAGCCAGACGAGAAGCAACAACGCAAGCGTTCGCTTGAATAGGTTAATCGGACGTTTCATTGTGCTGGCTGTTCGAAGATTGGCGTTCGGCCATCTTTAGAATCAAAAGAATAACCCCGGCTCGTCAATAGTACTACGAGGTGACTGAACCTCGAGGTAGGGTCGATCCGGTGAACGTCGACATACCCGGCGCGGTGATGAGCTGAGTGTTAAACTTGGGCAACGGGACGGAGTAGAGCAAAATGCGAACGACTGTGATCTTACAACGCGTGATTTTGGCGATAATCGCGGCGGCTGGGTTGATTTATGCGAGTGATTATCTTTGGGCTAAGCATTTGATGGCTGGAGGTAATTCTGCTGGGTTGGGGACTGTGATGGTGCATCACGAGTGGGATATTCCGCGGAAGGATGGGCGGGTGGAGTTTGATATGGATCCGGCTGAGGCGGAGAGTTGTATACATTCGATGTTTCCGCATTTTGGGTATACGCCTTGTTGGTATGCGGTGAGGCATACGACGGTGCAGAATTAGGGGTGGGGAGTAGCAGCTGTTCAAGAGAACGAACGAGAGCTTGTTGGGAGACGAGGATTGAGCGTCGTAGCGCGTAGCGGCTTGGGGCACAGGCGTCGTTTTCACGAGCCGCCTGCTGGCGGATGCCTGTGCTACTAGAGCTACTGAAAGGCGGGTTCGGTTGAACGGAGGAACCAATTTTCTAGGACGATGTGGCGGGAGAACCATTTGGTGGCTAAGAGTGCGCGACCCAGAGAGCTCATGAGGCGAGGGGGGAGGCGGCGGCCGATTTGGACTGACCAGTCGTCTTGTAGCGGGCCGAAGCGGTTGGTGAGTAACCCGCGGTAGCGGTCGAGATTTTCGCGGTGGTATGCACCATTTGCTTCTGTGATTGCTTTGGCGGCTAGGAGGCCGGATTCGATGGCGGGCCTGATTCCTTCGCCGCTTTGGGAGTAGGCTATGCCGGCTGCGTCGCCGATCAGGAGGATTCCGTCGTCGAGGATTTTGCGATTGCTTCTGCCGTAGAGCAGGTAGGCGTGGCCGAAAATCTTTGAGTGCAAATCGAATGTGATTTTTCTGGTGCGGCGCAGGAATTCGATGAATGCGGTGATATGCGCGCCGAGCGAATGCTTGTCCAGCCTGCCCAGGCCGATATTGATGAAATTTCCTTTTCGGAAGCACCAGCCGTAGCCGCGCATGTCCGCGCAGAAATAGAGTTCGGGAATTTCCGGGCGAATCGAGCATTTGTCTTGCTGCTCGAGGTTCATTTCGAATTCGGTTTCCTGGGCGGCCACGGCGTTTTCGGTCGTGGATTTTGAACCCATGAAACGAGCGACTGGGCAGAAGTGTCCTCCGGCGCCGACGATCAATTGGGTTTTGATCTGACCGTTGACGAGCCACTCATAACCGGAGCGTTCGATGCTCGATAAGGCCGTGCCCTCGATGAGGCGCGCGCTCGATCGCTTCAGCAAGTAGTCGTCGAATTCGCTGCGGCGGATTCCGTAGCTGATTGGCTTGCGGTAGTCGGTTTCCGTTTCGCGGTCGCCCATCATGCTTGTGCGAAATCCAGTGATGGGTTGAAGAACGTTGGTGCGGGCGTAGTCAGCAGCTTCGATTTCTAGTTCATCAAAAACCGGAAGGGTGATCCAGCCGCCGCAGACTTTGTTGCGAGGGAAGGTGGATTTGTCGAGGATGGCGACATCAATACCTGCGCGCCGCAACTGCCAGGCGCAGGAAGAACCGGCTGGACCGCCACCGACGATCAAGATGCTGCATGCATCCATGTCGCTTCCTGCTTGGCGGTTTGCTGGTTTTTTTCGTAGAGGTGCGCGCGGGTCCAGGGGATCTGGCGGCATTCTGACCCGGCAAAGAGAAGCTGGAACAATTGCAACGAGCCTGCGACAAAACCTGCCTCGGAGCCCGCGAGGTACAGCCGCCACAGGCGGACGAATTGTTCGCCGAACATTTGCGCGACTCGATCGGCGGAGTGATCAAAGCGGTTGCGCCAGTGGCGCAGAGTTTGCGCGTAGTGAAGGCGCAGGTTTTCGACGTCAAGCACCGCATAATTCCACGGCTCGAAGAGCGGCGGCATCATCTGGCTGAGTGTGGGAGGGTTTGCGCCGGGGAAGATTCGTTTTCTGATCCAGGCGCTCAAAGGGCGCGGCCGATTCATGCCGATGAAATGCAGAAGTCCGCGGCCGGAATTGCCGATGGTGGTGTGGATGACTTCACCGAGCGCGCGATAATTTTCCGTGCCGACGTGCTCGAGCATTCCGACGGAGACGAAGACGTCGGACTTGCCTCGAATATTTCTGTAGTCGTCTTCAATGAATTCCACGCGATCGGCGAGGCCGCGGCGCTTTGCAGTGGCTCGCGCGTAGGCCAGCTGCTCTTGAGAAATATTGAAGGCTTTCACCCGAACGCCATACTCTTCGGCCATGTAAAGCGCGAAGGAGCCCCAGCCACAGCCTGCTTCGATGACACGCTCTCCGCGCTGAAGCTGCAGCTTGCGGCAGATGAGATCCATTTTGTCGATCTGGGCGGCTTCGAGCGGGACGGACGGCGATTCGAAGTAGGCGCAGGTGTAGAGCATTTCGGAATCGAGCCACAGCTTGTAAAAGTCGGTGCTTAAGTCGTAGTGGCGGTGGATGTGTTCGCGCGAGCCGTGCAAGGTATTGGCCTGCGTCCACTCGAGCAATTTCGAACGCAGGCGCGCGAACCACGAGCCTGGATTTCGGCCGGAGAGGGAACGGAAAACTGCCGCGAGCACCTCTACCAGGTCGCCTTCGATTTCGACGCGGCCTTCGGTGTAGGCGTCGCCGAACTCGATTTCGGGGCTGAGGATGATTCGCAGGAGCGTCTGTCGATCGTGAATGACCAGCGTGCCTGCGGGCGCGGCGTCGCGTGGCGAGATTTCGGCGCCGCTCGGAAGAACAATCCGAATCGGGGCTTGTCCGATAACGTGGCTGAGCTTTTGAAGCAAGAAATTCTCGAGGGATGATGAGTTGAGCGAGAAGAGCGTCATGGAGCCTGCCTCGAAGTTGAGATGGGCCCAGAGTACCAAAACGGGAATACGGGTTAGATTGCCACCGGACGCCCTAAGATGATCGTATCCCCCTTCCATTCAGTAGTATATCAAGTATTCCCTGCATGCGGGCGGGGACAACGTCCAAACCGCCCCGGCAAGCCGGGGCTATGACGGCGGCGGCAAGCCACCCTTCGGTTCCGCTCAGGAGAAACCGCACTCCAAAAGATCATAAATTCGTGGCGCTGAGACTAAACAAAAGTAGTGCGAGCACAATTAAGGTGACGACGACATACATCCAGTCGCGTTCCTCGGCAAAGGCGAAGACGGAGAATGCGACGCGTGCGACGGGCGTGGCGATGAGAATCAGAATCCCCAGCTGAATGATGGCTGCTGGATCGAGAGCCATGCTGGATTTGACGATTCCTGAGATGTGGCGAAGGTGATCGGGCTCGCCGTGAAAGGTGTGGTAGTCGGGTTTGGCAGAGCCGTGCCGGATGAGGTAGGGAATTGCGGCGGCGAAGACGACAATCGCAGCAATTGTGACTCCCGTGCGCAGAAGGATGCCGATGATTTCTTCGGCGCGCTTGTCTGACATGGTCCGAGCGGGCGCGTTCATTGGACGAACTTTCCGACGAAGCCGTTGTACATCATCTCGAGTCCTAGCAGTGCGACGACCGTGCTGAATACAATTCTGAGAACTTTCACTTTGGTGCCCGCTAACAATCGAGCGCCCATCAACGATCCAATGAGGACGCCGAGCACCACAGGCATGGCGAGGCCGGGATCAATGTATCCGCGGTTCAGATAAACGCCCGCGCTGGCGGCAGCGGTGACGCCGATCATGAAGTTGCTGGTGGTGGTGGAGACTTTGAAGGGGAGCTTCATGGCGCGGTCCATGGCGAGGACTTTCACTGCGCCTGAGCCAATGCCTAAGACGCCGGAGAGGACTCCGGCTGTGAACATCAGGCTGAAGCCGGTGGGCACGTTGGTGACGTGATAGGAGCGGATGCCTTGCGAAGCGGGGAAGGAGCCGTCCATGCGAAGAAGGGAGGCGATTCGATCTGGTTCGCTGGGGCCGCGCAAATCGGTGCGCGAGCGGACTGATTCGTAAGCGGAGTAGAGGAGCACGAGGCCGAAGACGATCGCAATCCACGAAAGCTTCAAGTAGGCGGCGACGACGGCGCCTGTGATCGCGCCGACTGTGGTGGCAATCTCAAGGAACATTCCGACACGGATATTGGAGAAGCCTTCGCGCACGTAGGCGGCTGCTGCGCCGGAGGAAGTGGCGATGACGGAGACGAGCGACGCGCCGATGGCGTAGCGGATGTCTACCCCGAACGCGAGGGTGAGGAGAGGGACGACGACTACGCCGCCTCCTAAGCCGGTGAGAGAACCGAGGAATCCGGCGAGTAACGACCCGAGGAAGAGCAGGCTGGTTAGTTCAAAGGTGTTCAACGGAATTTCTGCTCCGATCTCGAAATGTGATGCAAAAGATGGACCGCGTTAGCGAGTGCATTCTACATTGGGCGGAGGATTGGGGGATGGCGATTGTGCGGGTTGCGGTTGCTGGCTTGCGAAGCTGCGGCCTTGTCGGAATTAGGCAAAGGATTCATCATAGAGATTCGGCTTGGCGGGTTTATTGATGCTGTGGTTTGATTATCGGAGATGACTGTGAGCGAAGTTTTTATTTGCGATGCGGTGCGGACGCCATTCGGGCGATTTGGCGGCGCGCTCTCGACGGTGCGAGCGGATGATCTGGCAGCGATTCCGATTCGCGCGTTGATGGATCGCAATGCGGGAGTGGATTGGCTCGCAGTCGATGACGTGATCTACGGATGCGCGAACCAGGCTGGGGAAGATAATCGGAATGTGGCGCGCATGGCGTTGCTGCTTGCGGGTATGCCGAAAGAGGTGCCTGGGGCGACGGTGAATCGGTTGTGCGGATCGAGCATGGAGGCGGTGTCGATTGCGGCGCGGGCAATCAAGAGTGGCGAGGCGGAGATGATGATTGCGGGCGGCGTGGAGAGCATGACGCGGGCGCCGTTTGTGATCGGGAAGTCGGACAAGGCTTTCAGCCGCGACGCGCAGATTTACGACACGACGATCGGATGGCGGTTTGTGAATCCGCTGATGAAGAGCAAATACGGCGTGGATTCGATGCCAGAGACGGCGGAGAACGTGGCGGAGGAATATCACGTTGAGCGGCAGGATCAGGATGCGTTTGCGCTGCGGACGCAGCAGCGCTGGGCGCGCGCGCATGCGGCTGGATTTTTCAAGTGCGAGGTTGTGGCAGTGCCGGTGGCGCAGCCCAAGGGCGATCCGAAAGTTTTCGATACCGATGAACAGCCGCGGCCGGATACGACGATGGAGGGTTTGCAGAAGCTGAAGCCGATTGTGAAGCCAGGAGGGACTGTTACTGCCGGGAACGCTTCGGGGATAAATGATGGTGCGTGCGCGTTGCTGCTGGCGTCGAAAGTTGCGGCTGAGAAATACCGGCTCAAGCCGCGGGCGCGAGTGCTTGCTACGGCAACGGCGGGCGTGGCGCCGCGGGTGATGGGTTTTGCGCCATCGCCGGCTTCGCGCAAAGTGCTGGCGAAGACCGGATTGCAAATTTCTCAGATCGATGTGATTGAGTTGAACGAGGCATTTGCCGCGCAGGCGCTGGCGGTGACGCGCGATTTGGGGCTGCCTGACGATGCGGCGCACGTGAATCCGAATGGCGGGGCGATTGCGATTGGTCATCCCCTGGGAGCGAGCGGCGCCAGGCTTGTGACTACCGCGATGTATCAGCTGCAAAGTACCGGCGGGCGATATGCGCTTTGTACGATGTGCATCGGGGTAGGCCAGGGAATAGCCACGATCATCGAACGCTGCTGAAGTTCGTCATTTTGCGGTTTCTTCCTCTTTATTTCAGCTGGGAATGTCATTCAGAACACCACGCCGCGGTGGTATCTAAACTTGTCGCCCTTTCGACCGATAACTCCTAACGAAGCTATATGGTCTCGGAACTCGACAAGCCGGAAATCTATCGAAGGATACTTGAGAGTCTTCAGACCGGAATTTATCTGGTTGATCACGACCAGAAAATTCTGTTCTGGAACGAAGGCGCTGAGCGCATCACCGGGCATCTTCGTCAGGATGTGCTGGGGCGATTCTGCGTGGAAGATTTACTGGGAAATCGTGACGGGCACGACAGTTTCGCAACGGATGCGGCGGACGCGATTGCGGCGGTGCTGCGCGATGGCAAACCGGTAGCCGTCAATGTGTCGCTCTGCCACAAGGAAGGGCATCGTGTTTTGGTGCGACTGCGTGCGGTGGCGATTCGAGATAGTCATGGAAAGGTGATCGGAGCGGCGGAGAGTTTCGAGGAAAGCCTTTCCGTTTCAAGTTGGGATCGCAGGCAAGGAAAGCTCGCGGTGTTCGGTTGCATCGACGAGGAGTCCGGAGTATTCAACCGAGAATATCTTCTGTTTCAGGTGCGAGAGAACCTCAGCACCTTCAATCGCTACCGAATTCCTTTCAGCGTGCTCTGCATTCAGGTGGACCAGATCGATCACTTTCAGGCGGCTCACGGCATTCGTGCGGTGGCGGCGATCCAGCGCGCTGTGGCACAAACGCTGGCAAACAGCCTGCGGCCCACCGATCTCTTGGGCCGTCTTTCAGAGCGCACATTCTTGGCCGTGCTCAGTGAGTGCAAAGTGGATGAAATCGAGAGCGTGGCTAAGCGCCTGACGAAGATGGTGAGCTATACGGAGATTAACTGGTGGGGAGATAAGGTTTCGGTGACAGCTTCGTTTGGGGGAACTTCTCCGGCAACGGGCGATACGGTGGACTCGATCGTTAACCGGGCTGAAGCGGCGCTTCGAGGTGGAGCGTCGGCGAGTGGAAAAGGCATTAAGGTCGTGTAACGGCCGTGCACCTTTAGGAGGAATGGATCGCGATGTTCACGATTATTGGAATCGTCGTGGTCTTTGGGGCGGTGGTTGCCGGGTATTTGATGGAGCACGGCAATTTGAAGGTGCTCATGCAGCCGGCGGAACTGGTAATTATAGGAGGCGCGGCGATCGGGACGGTTCTGATCGCGAATCCACTTCACATTTTGAAAAAAATGGTGGGAGGACTCGGCGCGGCGTTTGGAGGCTCAAAGTTCAATAAGCAGCGTTACCTGGAGACTTTGAAGATGATGTACGAGCTCTTCAGTCGCGCGCGCAAAGACGGATTGATGGCGCTTGAAACGGACAGCGATGCGCCGGATCAAAGTCCTATTTTGTCAAAGTATCCGTCTTTCTTAAAAGACCATCATGCGCTGCCGTTTGTGTGCGATTCGATTCGGCTGGCCTCGAGCGGCGGCGTGGATCCGTTTGACGCCGACCAGATGATCGAGCGCGATATGGATGTTCATCATCACGGAGCCACCCAGCCAATCGCTGCGCTTGCCACAATGGCGGATTCGCTGCCGGGCCTCGGAATTGTGGCCGCGGTGCTGGGAGTGGTGGTCACGATGGGAGCACTCGGAGGGCCGCCTGAGGAAATCGGGCACAAGGTGGCCGCAGCTCTCGTCGGTACATTTCTCGGGATTTTGTTGTGCTATGGGTTGGTGGGGCCGGTGGCTGCCAATATGGGCAAGGCGGCTGAAGATGAGCACGCCTATTACAACGTGCTGCGGGTGCTGATTATTTCCTTCATGAAGGGAAACGCGCCGAGTACAGCCGTTGAGATTGGCCGGCGCGCGATCCCGGGCCACGTGCGTCCTAATTTTCAGGACACCGAGAAATTCATTAAGGATAAAGGGGACGCACCTGCGGCGGCTGCTGCATAAGCGCGCTCTCGGATACGGTTCTCAAACTCGATGACCGCAAAACCTCCCATCATCATTATCAAAAAAGGCGGCGGCCACGGCGGCCATCATGGCGGTGCCTGGAAAGTTGCATACGCTGATTTTGTTACGGCGATGATGGCCCTGTTCATCGTTTTGTGGCTGCTTAATTCGAGCAAACAGATTCAGGACGCTGTGGGCATACTTCAAAGATCCCACTGGCGCGTCGAAAAAAGTCGGCAGCGATATGCAGGGCTCGGGCCAGAACTTTGTGGTTTCGAAAGACAATATGTTGGAACTAAAAGAGCAGCTGCAGAAGGCGATTCGAGAGGTTCCGAACATCGAAAAACTGAAAAACCACATCGATATGACGGTGGCCAACGAGGGACTGCGAATCGAATTGATGGAATCAGCGAATGGCACCTTTTTCGAAAGTGGAAGCGCGCCAAGCCCAACGGCGACGGGGACGACATCCTCATCACACTGGCTCACGAGTTGGGCAAGCTACCCAACAAGATCTACGTCGAGGGGCATACCGACGCCAAGCCGTACTCGCAGAATAGCACTTACACAAACTGGGAACTGTCCGCGGATCGGGCCAACGCCACGCGGCGATTGATACAGCAAAACGGGGTAGGTTCTGATCAGATTACGCAAGTGCGAGGGTTCGCCGATCAAAGTCTTCGGAAGCCTGATGCGCCACTAGACCCCGCGAATCGGCGGGTATCGATGATCGTGCAATATCTGGTGAAAAAGCCCGAAGAAGATTCCAAATCGGCCGCGAAGGAAGGCGGCGCGGAAGCGAAGCCTTCGGAGAGCCAGCCGGCAAAGCCCAAGCACTAGCGCTTTCGATTTGTATTCAAGCGCGCGGGCCAGTTTTCGCTTCGCGCATCTAATTTCCAACCTTACAAACTACGCCCGTTTCAAATGCTTGCCTTGTCAGCGCCGAATTCGTGAGATAGAGTAGCCGCCTTTCCTGCGGGGGCGCGCATTATGGCGGGTGCTGGCCAACCTAAACTGAAAGTGTTGATTCGACGCGCTGCGATTCAGAAGCGCGTTCGCGAAGTGGCGCAACGAATTACGAAGGATTTCAAAGGCGAGCGCGTTCACGTGATCGGAGTACTGAAGGGCGCGTGCATTTTTCTTTCCGATCTCGTGCGCGAGATCAATCTCGACACTTCGATTGATTTCATTGCCGTTTCCAGCTACGGCAAGGGAAAACAGAGCTCCGGCCAGGTGCGCGTTCTGAAGGATCTCGATAGCAGCATCGAAGGGCTGAATGTCGTGCTGGTGGAGGATATTCTCGACACCGGCCTCACGCTGAGCTACTTGATTCGCGTCCTGCAGCAGCGCAAGCCGAAGACGCTTCACATCGCCGCGCTTCTCGATAAGCCTTCACGCCGAATCAAAGAAGTGAGAGCCAACTATGTGGGATTCACGATTCCCAACGAATTTGTGGTTGGCTACGGGCTCGACTATGCCGAGCGGTATCGCAATTTGAAAGATGTCTGCGTCCTCAGCCTTCCCCCGGAATAATCTGTGGCTCGAAAAGTCCTAACGGTGCGGGAACTGGAATCTGTCGGCCAAGGCGGCGAACTGGTGGTCGCGTTTGGCACGATCGTCACGCCACTTGCACGTGATGAGGCGGAGGCACGCGGCATCACGATTCGATTCGAGGAGCCGAAACCGGCAGACGCCGAAGCCCCAACGTCTGCGAATTCGCGCGCGATCGCGATAGGCGCGGATCACGGAGGATTCGACCTCAAAGAGGAATTGAAAGGTTATCTCGCTGCGTGGGGATACACGGTGCTGGATCAGGGTACTACGAATCGCGACGCAGTGGATTATCCCGATTTTGCGGAGGCAGTGGCCAACGCGGTGGTGCGAGGCGACGCGGCGCGGGGCATTGTGATCGACAGCGCCGGAATCGGCTCCTCAATCGCAGCGAACAAGGTGCCGGGAGCCCGCGCGGCTCTATGCTATGATAGAGCCACCGCGCGAAATAGCCGTGAGCACAATGACGCAAATATTCTTTCGCTCGGCGCTCGCCTGATTGCGTCGGAAGTAGCGCGGGAAATTGTGGCAGCGTGGCTCGAAACGCCGTTCGCAGGTGGACGCCACCAAAAGCGCGTGGATAAGATTCGAGCGATCGAGAAGCGGCATCTGAAATCCTGAGCCGCGCACTGGATTGGCTTTGGCGACGCGACGGATTGCATCACGGGAGTGCCGGGTGGATCAGCAGCAACTCGACAAAGTAATCCAGGCCATCACCGAAGAAATCCTCGGATACCTCGGCAGCGAGAAATGCACTGACCTCTGCGGGCTCGAAATTGACGAACTGGTGTGCCCGGGTTGCGATCAGCGCTGCGCCGAGAAGTGCGCGCGGAAGACACGAAAAGTGGTTGAGGCCGGGGCCGCGCGGATATCAGCTGGTGCTGCGGTCGGTCCGATTGAGGCCGACATCGCGCGGTTGATTGATCACACGCTGCTGAAACCGGACGCAACGCGCGACGACATCGCCAAAATCTGCGCGGAAGCTTTGAAATTCGGATTCGCCTCGGTTTGCGTTAACCCCTGGAATGTGCCGCAGGCAGCGGAGTTGCTTCGCGGCAGTGAAGTGCGCGTATGCACCGTGGTCGGGTTTCCCCTAGGCGCCACGCTGCCGCAGGTAAAACGATTCGAAGCCGAGGAATCCATCAAGCTGGGCGCGCAGGAAATCGATATGGTGATCAACATTGGCGCGCTCAAGTCTGGGCTTACCGATGCGGCGGAAGCGGATATTCGAGGTGTTGCGGACGCCAGCCATCGCGGCGGCGCAATCTGCAAAGTGATTCTCGAGACGTCACTGCTTACGACCGAGGAGAAAGTGCGAGGTTCGCTCGCAGCGAAAAATGCCGGAGCGGATTTCGTGAAGACGTCGACGGGATTCAGCACTGGCGGCGCCACGGCGGAAGATGTGCGCTTGATGCGCGCCGTGGTAGGCGACGGCCTGGGCGTGAAAGCTTCGGGCGGAGTGCGCAGCCTGGAAGACGTTCAAAAAATGGTGCAGGCAGGGGCAACGCGCATTGGGGCGAGCGCCAGCGTGAAGATTCTGGAACAAGCACGCGCGTCGTCACCTGCGGAAGCGACTGCCACTTTGGCGCCGAGCGGAAATTATTAGTTTTGCAATTTGCGCCAATCTCGAAAAGACGTTCGTTCCCACCTGCTATAATATTCATTCCAACAAAAGAACGTGTGCACGATGCTCCGTGCGGCTTAAAGCGGAGGTGGAGAACCGTGTTCGCGCGAGCTAATTGATGGATTCGACCGAACTCAATTCGAAAGTGGAGCTTCCTGCCGAGACGCTGGCCATCCTGGCGGACATCAGCCAGGAGATCAACGCGTCGCTGAATCTCGACGAGGTCCTTGCGACCGCCGCCGCGCAAATTAAGCGCCTGATTGACTACGAAGTGTTTGCCGTCCTGCTCCCTGAGAAAAATTCAGATCAGCTTTATTTTCGTTTTGCTATTGGGCATCGGCCGGAAGTGGTGGAGCATTGGCGCATTCCGATGGACGAGGGGATTATCGGTTCAGCGGCTGCTACCGGCCAGCCGATCCGGGTTGGCGACGTTACGAAAGACAAGCGCTACTTGAACGCGCTCGACGGCGTTCGCTCCGAGCTCGCTGTGCCACTGATTCACGGCGGGCGCGTGATCGGCGTGCTCGATATCGAGAGCAGCCAGCTGGATTACTTCACGCCCGACCAGCAAAACGTTTTGGTGCTGGTGGCGAGCCGCATCAGCACGGCGGTTGAAAACGCACGACTCTATGAGCACGAGCGAAATCAAGCCGAAACGCTGTTGCTGCTCAACGAAGTTGGCCGCGAAGCGAATTCGACTCTGCGCGTGGAGGAAGTGCTGCGCCGGGCTGCCGAACTCACGAAACGCCTGATTGATTACCAGATTTTCAGCATCTTGCTGTACGAGGAAAGTGAGCACGTCTTCCGTCATCGCGTGACTGTGAAATTCGGGCAGCGCATTCAGGAAAAGAACGCAGTGCCGGCGCATGAAGGAATCGTCGGAGCGGCGGCCACGTTGCGGCGCGCCGTGGTGGTGCCGGACGTGACACTCGACCCGCGGTATTTGATGATGAATCCGGAGACGCGCTCGGAGCTTGCGGTGCCGATGCTGTATCAGGATCGTGTTATCGGCGTGATGGATCTCGAGAGCCCGCAGCTGAATTACTTCACGCCCGACCATGTGCAGGTGCTTTCGATTCTTGCGGCGCAGTTCGCGGTGTCGCTCGAAAATGCGCGCCTCTACGAGCAAGTGGCGCGCGATGAAGCCCGCATGGAGCGCGATCTCACGGCCGCTCGCCGGATTCAGGGCGCACTGCTGCCGCGTCTTCCCGGCCCGGAATACGGACTCGATATTGCGGCGCGCGTGGTTTCGTCGCGCGAACTGAGCGGCGACCTCTACGATTTTTTGCGTTATGGGCCGCAGGAGCTGGCGATCGCGTTAGGCGACGTGAGCGGGAAGGGAAGCGCGGCTGCGCTTTATGGTGCTGTCGGAATCGGTACGCTTCGCAGCCTCGCACCGCAAAAACATCGGCCGGCCGAAATGCTCCGTGCCATCAATGGCTTTCTCGGCGAGCGCATGATTGAAGGCCGCTTTATGACCCTCTGCTTTGCAACGTGGCATCGCGGGCGGCGAAAATTGCGAGTGGCAAATGCAGGGCAGGAACAGCCGTTTCTATTTCATGGGGGACGCTGTGAAAAGATTCGCCTGGCCGGGTTTCCGCTCGGAATTTTCGAGGAAGCAACGTATGACCAGCGCAGCTTTATTCTCGACGCTGGAGATGTCGTCGTGTTTCATTCGGACGGAATTGGCGACACGCAAAATCCCGCCGGAGAATTCTTCGGCCACGATCGTGTTTGCAAGTTGATCGCGGAGCACCACGACTTCACGCCGGATGGATTGGCGGACCGAATCCTCGAGGAACTCGATCGCTTTTCGGGTGGGGCTCACCCGGCGGACGATCGCACGCTCGTCGTTCTCAAAGTGAACTAACCCTCGTAATCCCTTCCGACGATGTCCTCCCGTTCGGACCGCTAGCGTTCTCCCCAGCGTAGCTTGCTGCGTAATACCTCGAAGTAAGTTTTTCGTGGCGGCCGGACAAAGGTAACTTTGTTTTCCGATTTTGTAATCAAAACGCGATCCGCCGGGCCCAGCTCAAATCCGATTTGCCCGTCAAGCGTCATGTACACCGGCTCCTCGGAGGCCGAGAAATCAATTTCGGTGCGCGACGTGTCGGGAACGACGAGCGGGCGGTTCGTCAGCATGTGCGGGCAGATAGGCGTGATGACGAAGGCGTCGATGCCGGGCTGGATGATGGGGCCGCCGGCAGCCAGCGAGTAAGCCGTGGATCCCGTGGGAGTCGCGACAATTAATCCGTCGGCGCGATATCGTGCTACGTGATCACTATCAACATACAAATCGAAATCGAGCATTCGTGATAGCGCGCCCTTGTTGACAACGGCGTCGTTGAGGGCGGTTTGGTGCTCGGCAACTTTTCCGTGTCGGAGAATCTGCGCCTCCAGCACCATTCGTTCGCTGGTGCGATGGTGCCCTTCGAGCACCTGCTCGAGCATGGGGTAGAGCTGGTCGAGCGTGATCGTGGTGAGAAAGCCGAGGCTGCCGAGATTTACGGCGAGGATTGGGATGTTGTGAGCTTTTAACGCGCGCGCGGCCGCCAGCAGCGTGCCGTCGCCACCCAGGACGATCAGGAGATCCACTTTTTCGCCCATCGCTTCGCGCGCGATGCACGGGACGTTGAGTTCGACGCAGCCCTGCGTTTCAACGTCGACGTGCGCTTCAATTTTGCGGTCGTGGAGCCAGGCAATCAGCGGCGGCACTACCGTCGCGACCATTTCCTTGATTGGTTTGCAAACGATTCCGACGGCTCGAATCATGAGTGGAGGGCGAATTCTAACCTATCCGCTGCGGCGGGCGTGGAGAAAAAACTCCTGATTGCCCTCCGTGCCGGTGATGCGGCTGGCGCGCACTCCGACGATTTCCAGGCCCAGCGCTGCGGCTGCAGCAGTCACGTTCGCCACTGCTTTTTCGTGTAAGGCGGGGTCGCGCACAATTCCGCCCTTGCCAACCTGTTGCTTTTCAAGCTCGAATTGCGGCTTGATGAGAACCAGGAAATCGGCGCCGGGTTTTGTGATCGGCACGATTGCGGGAAGCACTTTCGTCACAGAAATAAATGATACGTCCATCGTCACCACGTCAACCAGCTCGCCCACATCTTCAGGCTTCAGGTAGCGCGCATTCCGTTCGGTCGTCACTACTCTGGGATCCTTCTGCAACTTCCAATCGAGTTGATTGATCGTCACATCGACGGCATAGACTCGGCGCGCTCCATGTTGCAGCAGGCAATCCGTGAATCCACCGGTGGAACTTCCAACATCGAGGCAAATTTTATCTTGTGGCGCCACGCCGAAATCTTTGAGCGCGCCTTCAAGTTTCAGTCCGCCTCGGCTCGAAAATCGCTGGGTTTCGCCTGCGATTTCAACCTGAGCATCGGCCGCCAAGCGGGTCCCCGGTTTATCCATTCGCTTGCCGTTCACGCGTACATTTCCCGCGAGGAGCATCGCCTGCGCTCGTTCGCGTGATGGAGCTAGGCCGCGTTCTACAAGTAGAACGTCGAGGCGCGTCTTTTCAATTTTGGAAGGCATTTTAGGCGAGGTTATCAGACGTTGAAATTGTGTGAGCTAAGATCGCCGCGCTACAAGAAATTGGGCCAGCTCGCGGAGACGCGACGCGCGTTCACCGTAGCAATCAAGTTCGCTGAGAGCTTTCGCGGCCAGATCCGCCGCAATATCGCGCGACTGCAAAATTCCAAAGAGCGCGGGATAAGTCGCTTTCTGCTGCGCCTGATCTTTTCCAGCGGTCTTGCCCAGCACGGCGGAAGATTCCTCAACGTCCAGGATGTCGTCTACGACCTGAAACGCCCAGCCGATATTTTCGCCGAAGCGTCGTAGACGCTCCACATCCTCATTCGCCGCGCCGCCGGCAATTCCACCCGCCACGATCGAAGCGCGAATCAGTGCGGCCGTTTTCGACCGGTGAATGTACTCGAGAGTGCCGACGTCGGGCGCCTTCTTTTCCGCTTCAAGGTCCGCCACTTGTCCGCCGATCATTCCGCGGTCCGTCCCGGCAGCCTGAGCAATCGTTGCAAGAATATTCAAGCGGCGCTGCGGTTCAACAGGAACGAACGCCAAGGTTTGAAACGCCAGCGTCAACAATGCATCGCCTGCGAGAATCGCGATCGCCTCGCCGAAAACTTTGTGGCACGTCGGCTTGCCGCGGCGGAAATCGTCGTTATCGAGCGCAGGAAGATCGTCGTGAATCAGCGAATAGGTGTGGATGAATTCGAGCGCACAGCCGGCGGAAACAGCAGCGACCGGGTTTTCGCTGAACATCGACGCGGCTTCCAGGCACAAAATCGGACGAATGCGCTTGCCGCCGGCAAATACGCTGTACCGCATTGCCTTGTGGATGGACGCGGGCTGAGCTTCTTCCTTCGGCAGCAGGCGATCGAGCGCTTCCTCGATTCCCGCGCGGTCGGACTCAAAAAATTGCGGGATGCTCATGTCTTGGGCGCGGTGGACACAGAATCGAAAGTGCGCGCGCTTGCGGCGCTGCAGCGACTAGGAAGACTCATCTTCAGGCTCGAACGCCTCCGCCACAAGTTTGCCATCCGCCTTTTTTAGCAGAATTTCCACGCGGCCTTCCGCCTCTTCCAGTTGCTTCTGGCAATCGCGCGAGAGTTTCACGCCCTCTTCAAAGAGCTTCATCGCTTCATCCAGCGAGAGCTCCACACTTTCGAGGCGCTTTACCACCTCTTCCAGGCGCGTGAGCGACTTTTCAAATTCTCCCTTGCGCGGGGCCTCTGCCGCTTTATTACTCGCTGAATTCATCTTCTCCTGGCGCTCCATCTATCGTTGGCAGCTTGTCCCAAATACCCGAACAGCCGCTTTGGTCGATGCGCCGCACCGACCTACGGCATCGCGACAGCTTTTTCCATCACGGTCATATACTCGCAATCACTTGCGAATCCCTGAAACCACCATTGCGAGTCGCAAAAAAATTGGGTGCGGGATTGCTGGAAGCATTCTATCCCACGATAGAGAACGTCAACAATGGCCTTGTGCAGCGCAACAGCCCTGCTTACTCCGGCGAGGCCGCCGCACTTCCGCCCGCCGGCACGAGCGTCAAACGATGAGCGCGCGTTTTTTCTTCCCCTGCTTCGCTGAATGGCGCTTGAATGCCGCGACCCTCAAACCACTCCCGAAATTGATCGCGATAGTAGGGGCTCGCGGCCTGTCCGGACTCGCCGGTCACAATGTCCATCAAGGAATTATCGAAGTTTGCCAAATCAGAAACCATGCGCATTGCCGGCCCATGCCCCACACCCATCGCTTTCACAGTGTCGAGTGTCCCACCATCCCCATAAGGTCCGATACTCAGCAGAGAATGAAGCGTACCGCTTCGGCCGAGCGGATGAACCATATTCAGCGGATGAAAACGTCCCCACCGCCATTGCGACACGTCGCTTGTCCCAGTTTCTTTTGCAACCGCAGCTACCGCATCGTTCGCACTGGAGATTAAAAGCACGTCGTAATTGACCACACCTTTGGGAAGCCAGCCCGGCGGCCTCTGCGTCAAAATGTTTTCAAGAAACACTTTGTCGCGCCACCACACCTCGTTATAAAGGCTTCG
>Ga0207117_1070_pt1 | contig 17725 bp, 19 predicted proteins | sample Alteio_BWMinHeat_45_FD_153502 | JGI IMG/M metagenome (GOLD analysis project Ga0207117, IMG submission 153502) | Enriched cells from forest soil in Barre Woods Harvard Forest LTER site, Petersham, Massachusetts, United States -... | ecosystem: Environmental > Terrestrial > Soil > Temperate forest >...
ATTACCACCGCCGGCTGGGCGATCAGCCAGCAGACTACCGTCGAGCAATTGCGGCGGGATGTCGCGGCCTTGAGCAACCATCTGGCGCACGGTCTCGTGCATGAGCTCGGCGCGGCGCATCTTCGACAAGACCTTCATGACGATGGCTACGATGGGAATACTCAGTGCTAATACAGGAATGATGAGGGGGGCCGAGGTCTGAGATGGTTTCTGGGGTCATGCTGTCTCCTGAAGGGGTTGTTCGTGAACGGCTTACTCTGCTTGGATGAAGCTGAAAGGCGTTTTTGGATTCAAAACGGAGATTTTTTTTGAACGGCCTTGTCCTGGCTCTGCCATGCTCGTGTTGCCGCTTTGCAATCTTGCATCATACTGCTTTGCCTGCATAGTGCAACTCCTCCCTGAAAAATCGACCGTACTTTGGAAGGGCAAGAAATGAAGATTTCAAGAAGCGCATACACCAGGGAATTCAAGGAACAAAGGAACGAGTCATGGCTCCCTACAGAGCTAATGGCGTAGCGAATGTGCGTGGTGAATGTGCGTGGCGAACGTGCGTGGCATATATGCTAAGCTATCGCGCGCCATGGCGGCAGAGGAAGCGCCACTTGCAGCGATCGAACCATCAATCACGCGAAAGGAAATGTGTCTCATGACATCACCGGCGCGGCGTGCCGCATTTGCGGCACTGGCTTTCATGTCTATCGCAACCAGCGCGGCGGCAATTGGAAATTCAGGGAGGGAAACGATGCAAGAAAACGCATCCCACGATGTAGCCACAAGCACCGATTCGATTGCGACACGATACAAGAACATTGATGTAGACGGGGTCAGGATTTTCTATCGCGAGGCCGGGCGGCAAGGCGCGCCAGTGCTGCTGCTGTTGCATGGATACCCGTCGTCGTCGCGCATGTTTGAACCGCTATTGCCGCTCCTGGCCAAGCACTATCACCTGATTGCCCCCGATTATCCGGGTTTCGGCTGGTCGCAGGCGCCGGACCCTGCCGTATGGCCATATACCTTCGATTACCTCGCCAAGACGATGCTGGCCTTCACCGATGCGCTGGGCTTGGATCGCTATGCGATCTACCTGCAGGACTACGGCGGCCCAATCGGTTTTCGCCTGGCGCTGGCGCGGCCGGAACGGGTCCAGGCGCTGATTATTCAAAATGCGGTGATCCACGAAGAGGGGTTGACCCCGATCTGGAATTTGCGGCGCAGCTACTGGGCCGATCGCAGCGGATTCGAGCAGAAGATTCGTGAAGGCATGTTGTCCGAAGCGTCCGGCGCAGCAAGGCATGTGGGCGGCCGCCTGCACCCCGAGCAATATAATCCCGACCTGTGGATGGATGAAATCACCTTCCTCAAGCAGCCCGGCATGGCGGCGATCCAGCTTGATCTGGTCTACGACTACCAATCTAACCTCCTGGCTTACCCGCAGTGGCAGGAATATCTGCGCCAGCGCAAGCCACCGGTGCTGGTGGTGTGGGGCAAGCATGATCCGCTGTTCGCAGTGGCAGGCGCTCAGGCAATTCAACGCGAACTGCCGACGGCCGAACTCCACCTGCTAGACGCCGGACATTTCGCCACCAACGACGTGCCGCAACAGATTGCCGACTATATCGACGATTTTTTGCAGCGTCGGCAGGGGCGGTAGTCTGAGCGGTGGTTTTTCCGGGGCGGACGATTGGATGGCAGGAGTGGGGGCAGATGGCAATCATACGACCACACTGAGGCTAAGGCCGTCATCACATTTCTACCCCACAGCATGTTGGATAAACAATTGAAGAGGACAAACAAGATGTCGAACCATGGTTTCAAGTTATACGTGGACTCGCAGTTCGCAAGCCCATACGCGATGTCCGCATTCGTCACATTGAAAGAAAAGGGAATCCCCTTCGAAATCCAGACGGTCGATTTGGGCGATAACGAGAATCACCAGCCTGGCTATTCACAGCTTTCACTGACCCGCCGGGTGCCGACGCTTACGCATGGCAGCTTCCATTTGTCAGAGTCGTCTGCAATTTCCGAGTACCTGGAAGAACAGTTTCCTGCACCGGAATACCGCTCCGTGTATCCGCACGACGTCCAGAATAGGGCCAGGGCCAGGCAAATTCAGGCGTGGCTGCGAAGCGACTTCATGCCCATTCGTGAAGAACGTTCGACGGAAGTCATCTTCTTCAAACCAACTGACAAACCGCTTTCTGAGCTGGCGCAAACCTCTGCTGCCAAACTGTTTTCTGCGGTTGACAGCCTTCTTGGAGATAGCGCGTTAAATCTTTTTCACGAATGGTGCATCGCCGACACCGATCTTGCGTTAATGCTAAATCGCCTGGTGATGAATGGCGACGACGTGCCGGAAAAATTGATTGCTTATGCGCGCCATCAATGGCAAAGGCCATCTGTCCGGTTGTGGGTAAATCAAGTACGTTCGATATGAACACATGGAAAACAAGACATTGTTTTCAAGCGGAAATGTACTAGGTTGACAATTTGGGGAGAGGCGCACGCTAGATAATTCTTTTGCAATCTGTTCGAATCACTCTTTCGGCGCCATGGTCGTTTGATTTGCTAAAGGGGAATGAGATGAAAGAATTGCGTCAACTGATCCGAAGGCGCCTCTTGTATGACGAGGTTGGAAGAGCAAGAAAAATTCTGCGATTAATCGCGATCATCTGGCTTGGCGTGCTGCTGACAAGCCTGGTTGCCGGCGCAGAGCTGTGGCGCGATACGTGGCGGCGCTCAGCGGAATTTCAGATTTTCGTTCTGGGTACTCTCGCCTGCGTCATTGTCTACTGGTTATGTTTCGCGAAGGATGAAATGGTGCTGGCGGGTGACGTGCAGATCACCGCCAGTATCAGCGAGAAACACCATAAGAGACTACGGCGTCTGGCAAACCAGCAGGACACAACCATTGGCGACATCATCGAACAGCTGGTGGACATCATTGTGAACGCCAGATCTCAAGCGCTCAAATCCCTAAGTGATGCGAAAGTGAATTACGAATCAACGCTTGATCGGTAGCGCTAAAGCCAGGTAGAGGTAGAGGTTGGGCCGGGTAGTGATACTCCGGCCCTTTTTTTGCTATCCTGTTCGCCCTCGCCGCTTCGGCCTGGGACACGGCACGATTCACGCGTCAAATAAAAGCTGCTTAATTAATGGAAAGATTAATCGATGACTGCACACATTATCCGCCCCCTTGAATCGTTGGATTACGAGTTCGTCTCCTCTGCCGTCGACGACTGGTGGGGCGGTCGTCCTGTCCGGGCATTAGTTCACCGCATATTTTTCGAACATTTAAACGCGACCAGTTTTGCCATAGGCCCGTCGGACGACGTCCAGGCATTTCTGATCGGCTTTGTATCGCAGTCTGATCCCAAAGTCGCCTATATCCACTTCGTGGGCGTCAGCCCTACCGCACGTGCCAGCGGCCTCGCCCGCATGCTCTACGAACATTTCTTCAAGCTGGTCGGCGCCCGCGGCTGCACAGAGGTGCGCAGCATCACATCTGTGGCCAATACCGGTTCTATCGCATTTCATCGCAAGCTGGGATTTACGCTGCTTCCCGGATCCGCTGAAATCGATGGCGTTCCGGTGACTCTTAATTATGCTGGCGAAGGACAACATCGCGTCCTGTTCCATAAAGCGCTGTGATTCAGCGGAGGCGGCGCCGGCATCTTCAGCGGCGACGCCGGCGTGCGCCTTGGCAATCAGGTGGCAAAGGACATGATCGCCGTGCGCATCGCACCGGACTTGCGCATGGCCGTTGTCGCTTCCCCGGCCTACTTCGCCAAGCGGCCGCCGCCGCAAACGCCGCATGAGCTGGCGGCATACGATTGCATCAATCTGCGGCTGACATCACATCTCAGCCATTTAAGCCGCAGATGGGATTATCTGACAGCCTCCAAATTCCCCATCAAATAAGAAACGTTCTTATTGGCCGCGCTTTGCGAAATTTTCCTGTATGAATTTGCACACAACGAATGAAATTAATTCTGCAATGTTTCAACCGGACAATCTTCTCTGCTACGATACGGCGGCCTTAATTCGGGAGCAAGCAGACAGACATCTGCCGGACACAAGGTAGTTCACACATATAAAACTCCAAAAATAGGGAAGCAGATGAATCAGCGTTTCTTGGTCAGGGCAGCAGCCGCTATTGCAATAATTGCCTCCTCACTTCTTACCGGCTGCGCGTCTATCGTCAATGGCACGAATCAGGTGGTGACGGTCGAAGCCCGCAGCCAGGGGCAACTGGTCAAGGGCGCCTCCTGCAAACTGCAGAACGCTAAAGGTGTTTTTTATGTGACCTCGCCGGGCACAGTTACTGTCCATAAGTCTCGCGATGACCTGGTAGTGCAATGCGATAAAGAAAATATCAAACCCGGCTTGGCGAAGATTAAATCGACCGTTAAAGGAATGACGTTCGGGAATATTTTGTTCGGCGGCGTGATTGGTGTCGTCGTCGATCAAAATTCCGGCGCAGCTTTTGACTATCCCCCTATCATCACGGTCTTGATGGGAGAGAACGGTATAGCGCAAACGGCGGCAATCGCGCCTGCCGGCTCTTCGAGTAATTCAGTTGCTCCGTCTGTCACAAGTATTCAGGGCACTCCCGGCTCCTATGTCAAGCGGCAGCTGACAGGTGAAGAAATGCGAACCCATTTTGTAAATTTGGGCACCGTATCAGGCCACAACCCAGGTGGCGCAAAAATGCTTTATGAAGTAGGCCAGGACGGCAGCTTGCTGGCCCGAAATATCGACAAGGGGGGAAGCACAACCGGTGCTTATGAGATCAAGGAAGCGGAGAACAAGATCTGCATTGCGATATACGGCGGAAATGTGTGGCGAATGATGCAGGACTGCTATCGCCTGTATCAAGTTGGCGCAGACATGTTCGAAATGAAATCGGCCACCGATAACTATTTCTTTACCTACATAAACCCCCGATACATTGAAGCGAACAATACCTCCGCTGACCATCCAGGCGCCTCGCCATCCGCCGCATTTACGAATCCAGTGTCTGTCGCATCGGGATTTGCGAATGACCATCCATCTGCACCGTTGCCATCAGCAAGTACGATAGCTGCGCCGGCCGGTCCTGCAGCGCCCTCACCTGAATTACCGACAGAGAAAATCGGTCAATATTCGTATCAAAGTGAGCACATCGCCAGAGCGCAATCATGCTCGGCGGCGCCGCATGCCATCCTCAATGCCACAGGCCCCGGATTTGAGTCATATACGGTCACCTGCGACAACGGTGACGCTCTTGCCATGCGCTGTGATTTTGGGCAATGCCGAATCTTGAAGTGATGAGAGTTGAACTCACGTCAGATAGATTGACCATCACATCCCGATCACACCGAACTCCTTTCGAGTTTGCAGACACTGCTCAATATCGGCTTGCATCCTAATAAATGGGCCGTCCTAAATATTCAAGAAATTTTCCTTTTAAGAGGCATGAACATTTAAGCATGTGATGCAATCGCGCCGTTTAGTAACGGCTATTGCGCTTGAACAGTGTGGCGACCAGCATCACGGCCAGCACTACAGACCACAACAGCGACCATTGCGGGATCGACAGACCCATGATCGGATCGTAAGGGGTAGTGCAGAGTGCGTAAGCGTCAACCTTGAACACGGACGGCAGCAGGGTGGCAGGCGGCAACGCGTTCATTGGCGCTTCCAGCGCGTCCCGGCCGCATGAGGTCGATGGATGGGCGATGACCCACAGATGCCAGATAGCGGTGCCGGCGCCACCCAGTCCTGCCAGAATTCCGATCCCGGCACCGGCTTTTTGAGCACCTGTCGGCAAGCCGGCGCAAATCAGGCAAATCAGCGCGATCGCCGCGAACGCATAACGCTGTATCACGCACAGCGGACACGGTTGCATATCCTGGAAGTGCTGCAGATACAGGGCGCCGGCCAGGATGGCCAGGGCGATGAAGGCGACTGCCAGCAAAACGGATCTAGTTGTTTTCATTTTTAAGCCATGAAGTTGAGTGGTATTTGAAAAATGGACAGCCAGTGCCCGCGCGTGAAGTCAACCATAGACTGACTCTGAGACAGAGAGTGCCTGAGCTGCGAAGCGAGCGATGTGCATAGCGCATTTTTTCAGCCGCTAAACATACTGCAAGGCATATCCTATTTTTCCTTTGGCGGGCTGTCAGCCGATGCAGCCAGCATCAGCAGCGCGCCGATAATTGAAATATTTTTCAAGAAGTGATTAAGTTGATTCTGCATGCCGGCAGGTTCTGCTTGCCAGAACCGATGAGCAGTCAAAGTTGCCATCACCGTGAACAAGGCCACGATCACGGCGACAGGACGGATCTGCCAACCGCTTAGAATCGCCAGACCGCCTCCAGCCTCAACCAGAATCGCGACCAGCACGGCGATAGTAGCGAACGGCACACCGATACGGTCCATATATCCAACCACGCTAGAAAAGGCGGTGATCTTGAGCACGCCCGAAATGACGAACAGTGAGGCAAGCAGGGTACGGCCAATGCGATGCAGTACAGATGAAGTTTGCATAGTTTTTCAATATTTAATGGATTGTGATGTGAGTTGAGATTTACTTTGAAGCCACTACAGCATCAACTGACTTAGCGGAAGATCTGATGCTGAAGCAGATAGCTGAGGAAAACATAGCTCAATACCGTGGTGACACGCGTAGCGCATCACCACATTCCTCTATTCGCGTGGCTTGCCTATCAATTATCTGTTTAATGGCCAACGTTTATGCGGAGCACATCCAGCTCTCGATTCGCAATAGTTGCATCGGCGTTCAACGTGGCCTTTACTGCGGCGCAAGTTTTAGTCGATGCGGCAGGTTGTAGAACAGGAGGGGCAGAGGCAGCATAGTTCAGACCGTCCTCATCACTTTCCTGCTTCAATTCAGCGATAACCCCTGCACGAGTCTTGCTCGAGACAAACGAAACTTCTGGCGGATAACTTGCTTCAGCAAAAGCGGCGCCCGTGGCCGCGACAAGAGTTGCAGTAATAACTATTTTTGAAATGTTCATTTGCGCTTTCAGTAGAAATATGAGCCGGGATGGCGACGGTGTCGGCAATCTGTGAAACTTGCTTTCCAGCATGTCTTACCGTGTGATCGATACTATGCGCAAAGAAAATTAAGATAAATTAGCTAAAATGCGATCTTCCGTTCCGCATATGGAACGATAAGACAGGATTTTGATGAACAAATTAACCATCGACCTCAATGACCTGTATTTCTTTGTACAGGTTGTTGACAGCAACGGCTTCACAGCGGCGGCAGACGCTCTGGGCATACCGAAATCCAGATTGAGCCGGCGTACAGCAGAGCTGGAGAAATTGCTTGGCGTCCGATTGCTGCACCGGACCTCCCGCCGGATCGCGCTCACCGACGTCGGCGCCGAGTTCTACCGGCATTGTGTGGCGATGATCGTCGAGGCCCATGCTGCCGAAGATGTCGTGCAACGCACCTTGGTCGAACCGGTGGGGGTTATACGTTTTAGCGCTCCGGAAGGCATGGTCGATTTGATTCTGAGCGATCTTTTGCCTCGCTTCATGGCCATGTATCCAAAAGTCCAGGTTATGACGCAGATTACCAATCGCAATGTAGACCTGATCGAAGAGAGGATAGATGTAGCCTTGCGGATTAATGCGCTGGCACTGGAGAATTCAAGTTTAGTTCAAACCAATTTGTGCTCAACCCCGTGGGGGCTATATGCGAGCCCTTCCTTTATAGAACGTGCCGGGCAGTTGCAATGCCCGGCCGATCTGACCCCGCTGGACGCGCTTGTATTTGGCATGGAGGAAGAATCGCCGGCTTGGCGAATGCTGAACCAGGCCGGCGAACAACAAGCGGTTACCTTAAAGCCACGCATGAGAAGCGACAACATCCGGCTTCTTAAAAAGGCAGCACTTGCGCATATGGGAGTGATAGCTTTGCCGCGCCACATATGCTCTGAGGACCTGGCACAAGGGTCTTTGCAGCGTGTGCTACCCGATTGGCACCCTCCGGCGGGACAGGTGCGCCTGGTATTCCCGACCCGCCGCGGCCTCGTCCCAGCTGTACGGGCATATATAGAATTTCTGAAAGCGGAGTTGCCGGCCAGAGTTGCACTGCTATCCGGGAACAATTGACTATCTACGCGCAATGCGATGCACGGACACGCTAGCCATTCGAACTGTTTCGCGGTATGCCAGACATCGCCTCAATGGCCATTAGATGACTGATGTTACAACCAGGAAATGGCCGTGCTGAAGTGCATAGCGCCATACCTCCTCCTCCGAACAACCGGACACAACGCCTCCGGCGCATGGTCAGCACGCCAGCTCTACTACGTCTGCGATGAAAACCGACCGCGGATCTACGACCAAGGCCTCGCCGGTTTCGTCATGGGCACTGACGATCCGTCGCTTGGCTACGTCTCGATCGTGCGGCTGCCGGCCGATGCTGCCCAAGCCCTGCTATCCCACATCTCCCCCTCCGGCAACTATCAATACTGCCAGTAGAAAACGCATCGACAAAGGTGTATCCCTATTTCACCGTTAAACATTGTTGGACGCTAATAACCGTTATCGGGCCAGAACCCTCAAAGAGTTCCGGAGAATGATTGGCAGATGCATCGCCCGGAAATCTTTCCATCTGCTTGCGACATTTTTCCAATGTTTTCAAACTCGGAGGCTTTCATGGCAATTGATTTTGAGGTTATCGATACCAAGGTGCAGGATCCGGATCCTGGATACAAGAAACTCGAGGATTGTAAGAAACTGATTATCTCGTCGCAATGCATCGGCATAAACTCAGCTGACGCCAGTAGCTACTATCACATGAGCTACGCAGTCTCATTCCTGTTGGTGGCTGTTGATAACAACAATAATGTTCTTGTCGACTGCTCGACCTTGCTTCCAACGCAAACCTTTACCTGCACCAGCTATCCCACATGCAAAGTCAAGGATTTCGCGATTCACGTAACACGGGGTCCTTTACCACCAGGTTGGGATCACACAAATTTTCCGTGTGCAGTTCTGCCGTCGGGGTGTGATTCCTTTTCCGTAGTTATCATCGCAACGCCGGCCGACAACTTTGTGCGGAATTGCTGTGGGCAATGGAATAATGTCAAGGCTAGTAACTGTATCCGCAGGTGTTGCCCAAGACCTTGTGTTTTGCCGCCCTCTGTCAGGCCCCCGGTGCAGCCGATTCCCTCCGTCCCTTCGACTGGCGGACAACCTGGCGGCGTATCGGGTTTGAAAATCTGCCACTGCTACAATTTTGAATGCAACGGAATCAGCGTAAGGAAACCGGAGCCTAGCTCTGACTATGCGAAACTGGCCTCATGCCAGGTATTTACAATCAAAGGGCAATGTACGCTGCCCAACGAAGCGGCAGCGAAATGCGGCGCTGTATTCTCTGTCACATATCATCTGTGCAACGCAAAAGACACTTCCGAAGTCGTCGCTGATATACAAAAGGTTATTCAACCAAAAGTAGTTACCTGCGGTACATTTCCTGTGACGCTGATCCCAGACGTCGTGGTCGGCATCACGACACAGCCAATCCCAGCCGGCTGGAATCATGAGAGGTACCCCCTGTGTTACATACGCCCTGAAGCCGCATCTACCCTCTTGTGCGTCCGTGCCGTAGCAGGCACGACCTCAAATGTTCCCAACTCCCCTGCCACGACTAGTGCGCCGTTCGATCCTCCGCAACTCAGATAGGTAAAGACCTTAGCCCGGTATGGCAAGCCGGGCTAGGCGATCGCACCTCAAGGAAATCGGCCGTCACAATCCCCATCCCTGAGACACGCTCGCTTAGCGATGCCAATGCCAGATTGTGAACACGCAATTTTGCAATTAATATGCCTCGCATGAACCAATTTTTGTTAGTTTCCGTGGCGGGTTTAATAGCTGGCGCAATGAATGCCCTGGCTGGCGGAGGTTCGTTCATCAGCCTGCCTGCATTAATCGCCGTAGGCCTGCCATCGGTTCAGGCAAATGCTTCGAGTACGGTGGCCTTGTTTCCTGGCGGCGTTGCCAGCGCGTGGGCCTATCGCGACGGGCTCGGGCCGCTGGGCTCGATATCGCTGCGGCCTCTACTATTGACCACGCTCGTTGGCGGAGTGACCGGGGCGCTTTTGCTCTTGTGGACATCTCCAAAAACTTTCAATTTCGTGCTCCCCTGGCTCCTTCTGTTAGCCAGTCTGGCGCTGGCTTTCGGACGCCAGATCGGCGAATTGCTGCGCCGTCATTGGCGGATAAGGCCATCGGTGGTTTTGGCGATCCAGTTCGGACTAGGCGTCTACGGCGGTTATTTCGGCGGCGCTGTGGGAATCATGATGATGGCCGTCTGGGGCCTGTTGGACAAGCGTGATCTGAAGAGCTTGAACGCCCCTCGTACGCTACTCGTCAGCGCCGCCAACGCGGTAGCGGTTGTTACTTTCATCCTGGCTAATGCTGTTCGCTGGCCGGAAACGATTGCCATGCTTGTTGCAGCAATAGTCGGTGGCTACGGAGGGGCGCAAATCGGTCGCCGCGCCCCTGCGAAAGTGATTCGCGCAGCAACATTGTTGCTGACGACTTGCATCACCCTGGTGTTTTTCATCCGAGCATACCTGCCGCAACTGCCGTGACGATAGATTGAACACCCAAGCCATGAACCTCGTGCACCGCGTGAACCGCTTACGGCGCTTACGGCGATATGACTCGCCTCATACAGATACCGAGATATCGGCCCCAAAAATAGATCGCTTTGCCGCATCAAGGACACCGATCGGCATGCTTCAATAAATAGTATGCGTGCGCGCGTTGTCGCGCGGCGGCAACGAGTCCAGGAATCCAATGTCACGCAAGGTGTGATCGCTCAGATCGTGTGTGCGCACCAGATATCTGAGTGTCGGTTCTGGTGGAGTCCGCCGTTGCTCCCACCACGCTATGACCCTATGCAGCAGCCGGGCCAATAGGTACCGCCGACGCGGCACTGCAACCGGGTAGCTTGGCAATTCCGGGGTGATTCGAAGGGGCGGTGATCCGCTGTGCATGAGATATTCCAAAAACAGGTCTTAGGAGAGCGCCACGAACAGAGCAACGAGCAGCATGCAGGCGGCGAACACAAAACCTTGCAGCCTGATTGATCGCGCACTCTTGATTCGACTGAAAAGGATTTGTCCGGCGTAGATCCAGGGAAAATGGCAGGCGACGCAAACGGCAAGAAATACGGCAGCGATCTGAATAACCTGGTTCAGCAGCGGCAGTGCCGGGTTCAGGAATTGCGAAAACATCACCAGGATCATCGAATGAATTTTCACGTTGAATGAAACCGATACAAATCCATCGATCACACCGAGCGGCTTCATTTCCTTCTGATTTGCAGGCAAGGACGACTGCAGAAAGCCGTAGGCCAGATACAGGATATAGAGCGTACCGGCCCATTTGAAGGTCTCGTGCAGGAACGGATGCTGCCTGAATACTTCACTCAGACCCAGGCCGTAAACCAGGCACCAGAACAGATTTGCCGTCTCGAATCCAAGCCAGAACGGGATGGTTCCCCTGATTCCGAATTTCCCGCCGGCTGCGGCCAGGATAGTATTGCCAGGGCCGGGACTGATGACCATCGGGACTGAAAATCCTAGTATGAGTATCCATGTCTCGATTGTGATCATTTCACTTTCCTTTATTGGTCATTGGTCATTGGCGACAGAAATCTGGGAATACACCTCGTTTGCAGAGGCAAATTAAAACGCAGTAACCTGCTTTTACAAAACGAAGTATTCTCATGCCTTCGATAAGAAAAATTGATTGAGCAATGCGCCGACTGCCCCCACTCACATCCCTGAAAGCCTTTGAAGCAGCCGCCCGGCATCGAAATTTCACGCGCGCTGCGGCAGAGCTCTACGTTACGCAGGCGGCCATCAGCCACCAGGTGAAGCAATTGGAAGATTGGTTGGGATTTAAGCTGTTTGAGCGGCGCGGCCACACGCTGGCGCTGACGCCCGACGGAAAATCGTATCTGCCGGGCGTGGCCGATGGCCTGGATCGCCTGGCCGCGGCAACCGAACGCTTGACGAATCAGTCGGCAACCGGTTCGCTGCGCATCACGGTGCTGCCGTCCTTTGCAGCAAAATGGTTGATGCCCCGCTTGAGCCGATTCCATGCCGCGCATCCGGATATCGAGCTGGATTTGCTCAGTACGGAGGAAAGTTGGGATTTTTCAGACAAGCAAATCGATCTCGGCATCAGATTGGGCAATGGCCGCTGGCCCGGCTTGCAGGCCGATCTCATCGCCCAGGAGTGGCTCACACCGATGTGCAGCCCGGCGCTGGTCGCGCACAAGCCGTTGCAGAGTCCATCCGATTTACGCCACTACGCACTACTGCATGATGCGCCGCGGGACGGCTGGCCGAGATGGCTGGAACTGGTCGATGCGTCGGCCGTAGACGCCCGCAAAGGCGCGGGTTTTACCGATAGCGGGCTAGCGCTGCAAGCCGCGATCGATGGCCATGGCGTATTGCTGGGCCGTTTGTTTTTAGCGGCCGACGATCTTGCCGCCGGCCGGCTGGTGACGCCGTATAAGCAGCGCCTGAAAAACGACTATGCCTATTGGTTGGTGTGCCCAAAAGCTTCCGCGCAAAATCCCAGGATCATGGCGTTTCGTTCATGGCTGCTGACTGAGGCCGCAGGTTTACAAAACGCTTGATTCGATAGCGCGAAGGCAAAACAACGCACCTCGCCGAGACGCTTTCCACGCATGCGCGATCAGGCTGACGGGATTTCAATCGTTCCCTCCAGGTATTGAACCGCCGCCCCAGAAACATAAACGCGATCATTTTCAACACGGCATTTCAGTAATCCGGTACGACGTGATACTTGCAGTGCCACCAGATTATTTTTCCCTAGCCTAGCAGCCCAAAACGGCGCAAGACCGGCGTGTATTGAGCCTGTCACCGGGTCTTCTTCGCCGCCATTGGCAGGCCAAAAATAACGTGAGACAAAATCATGATATTTCCCTGGCGCTGTCACCACCACATCCAATGGGCCAAGTTCAATCAGCTTTTGCAGATCCGGCACAACAGCCTTTACTTCTTGTTCATTTTCATAAATCGCGAAGTAAGCCTGCTGATTTTTCAGCACCTCTTTTGGTCTGATGGAGAGTCCTTCGAGCAGACTTGAAGGTATCGTTTCCAATTGCTCCGGGCTGCGCTTCGGAAAACTCATTTCTATCGACCCATCCTGCAATTTGACGGCAGACAGGGTTCCAACTGCCTTTGTCAGAAATTTAATGACAGGCATATTTTTGTTTTTTTGAAATATCAGATACGCACTCGCGAGCGTCGCATGCCCGCAAAAATCAATTTCCTTGAGTGGCGAAAACCATCGTATTTCGAAAGCATCTTCAGCACTGCGAACAAAAAATACGGTTTCAGAGAGATTATTTTCAAGCGCTATTGATTGCATCACGGCGTCCGGCAGCCAACTCTCGAGAGGTACTACCGCGGCAGAATTACCTTTGAATACCTGATCCGTAAAAGCGTCAATTTGATAGATTGGAAGTTTAATCATGAAGTTTTACCTCTATGTAAATTTTGATGACTACTTGCGGTATGCGGCTTGCACCAGTTCTAACGCCATCCAGCGCTTGAGAAGGTCTTCACCAGTCGAATCGGTGCGATCATCTGCGGCAATCAATTTACCATTGCCGCCAAAAATCAAAATAAAAGGCGCCTTGTAGATTCTCGTTTGGTAGTCCCTGATCGCCTCCGAGTATGCGTTAGTCCCTTTGCTGATAGGTATCTTGCGCACGGCGACATCCGGACGAACGCGCAGAAAATCAGCTAGATTCCGATCCAGTTGCATGCATGCTTCGCAGGTATCGTCATGGAAATACACGACCGTGGTCAACCCGGGCTCTGCCAGATCTTTTGGGGTAATCGGCAATTTGGCAGGGTCGACTGCAACGAATCGATTGCCAGCCTGTGACTCCACATGGGTCTTTACCGGTAGCATCAATTTTTCCAAGTCTGTCTTCCAGGCGAAAGCGAAATAAATCGCACAGGCAAGGATGATAAATACGCCAATATGCTTTTTCCCGATATGCTTTTTCTTTCTGCTTCGAAGCCAGAATAGGACCGCCGCGTAGCCGGCGCCAAGCAAGACCAGCGCCCCGATCAAGAGATACTTCGGTTGGTTGGGAGCGACCTGGGCAGCCTGATACTCATAGGATGCAGTTTTGGTGTCCTCCCCCTGCGCGGCTAGAATCATGGCGTCGATAGCACCCTCAATGCCCTCGGAAAATTCTTCCTTTTTCCAACGCGGCTCTATGAGTTCTCTGACGATTTGTGCGAGCTTTGCGTCGGGGAGCGCGCCAGCAATGCCGGGCCCCGTCAAGATAACGGGACCGTAGCCCTGGGCTGCCAAAAACAATACCCCGTTGCCTTGCCCATTGTTCCCAATGTCCCATTTTTCAGCCACTTTCACCGCATAGGGGTAAGGACCATCCGCGCCGACAGACGGTACCGACAAGAACACAATTTGGGTGCCGTTACGCTTCTCCAATGCCTGGAGCTTTTTGCTTATCTCCAGTCTCTTCGACATGTCGAGGACATCAAGATAGTCGTTGACCAGCTGGTAACGATCTGGAATAGGAAAGGCTTCCTCAGTTTGCTGATCATTTTCAGCTGCGTGCGCATAAGCAGCAGCACAACATATCAGCGCTACAAAGATCCAGAATTTACGCAGCATCATTCCAGCTCTACTTTCGGTACAGGAGGCAGCGCCGAAGTGTTTCCCGCGCTGAGATTTGCTCTAACCTTATAGCCGGCCCACTTCCCGATCAAATTACTTGGAAAGCGGCGCAATATAAGATTGTATTCAGCGACGGCTGCGATGTAGCGTTGACGCGCATAGGAAATACGATTTTCCGTCCCCTCCAGCTGCACCATCAAGTCTCTAAACAGTTCACTAGCCTTCAAGTCAGGATAACTTTCCGCAAGTATTAATAGTCGTGATAGCGGTGCAGACAATCGATCTTGTGCTTGCTGGAATTGCGCAACGGCGTGCGGGTCTCGGCTGTCTTCTGGAGAGGTCGGAAGAGCGGCAAGCCGGCCGCGCGCAGCCGCGATCTCAGCGAACAGTGTCGACTCATGAGTGGCATAAGATTTGGCCACTGAAACCAGATTCGGAATCAGATCGGTACGGCGAGCGTATTGATTCAACATGTGGCTCCATTCGGCATCAACCAATTCATCGTTGCGTTGCATACCGTTGTATTGATCAACCGAATACCACACCGTTGTGGTGAGCAATATGAAGAGGACTATCAAAATGGCGGCAAGCCATCTGCGAGCATGGGATTTCGGCAGAGTACCGAGGTTTGCGGCATTACTCACGCTGTTTTGCGTGGAAGATACATCGTCCATTTAAGCTCATTTATTTCAATTGTTTAAGCTGTATAGCTACAGACCGGAAAATGGCGGAACCCAAAAGAGATTGCCACATGGAAAAAGATGGCATATTACATTATCAATTGGAAAATTCACAACAAAATGAACATGCTGCAAATCGAGATGCGACACGAGTAGCTCAACACGTGTGCACGTGTGCTTCAGATCGAGAGAATTACCGCAACGGTGATCATCAGGAATAACATCCCCCCTAGATCGCACAGCAAAAATTGTGATGGCAAAAGCCATCACTACCAGCTAGACATCTGACAACAAAGATCTGCAATCGGATTTGTGCGTCGCACAATACATCATTTAAATCCATTGTCCTTTACAAGCTGCGGCTAGTCTTTCGCCACCTTTCGTTATGCCACCAATGTTGCGTGTTTTTTGCAACAGCGGCTCCTGAGACTGCCTTACAAGGGCGCCATAACGCGATTTCCCTGACAATAATGCCGCATTGCAACCATATTTATTGTTGCTATACTGAAATTTAATTATTTACCATCTGTACCGCATATTGAAATCGCTTTCAGTGAGTTTTTTAGTCAGATCAAGCAGTTTCCAATGATTTTCCGATTAGCTCTGTTGGAGGGGACACCTGGAATTGTCCTCTGCAAACTCGGGCGCCGTTATCGTGCTACACGAAGTTATTTGTATAAATTATTTCCACTTCAACGGAAAAGCTACCAGGGTTACTCGACAAAACCGGATCGACACGCCACACGTACAAATAATTGATATTGAGTTGTAAGTTCGACTTAGGTCGGACATCCAATGAGTGCTGATCAGATCGGGGCAACTTCCGAGGAAACAAACTGTGGAGTCTCAAATGAACCACGTTTATCTGGTAACGACGTACGACCCTCGCCTTGTCACCCTGTCACTGATCGTAGCGATGTTCTCATCTTTCATCGCTCTGGATCTGGCGCGACGCGTGCACACCGCGGACGCGGCCACAGCGCGTTATTGGCTGGTGGGCGGCTCGATCGCAATGGGTACTGGCATCTGGTCGATGCACTTCGTAGCCATGCTCGCATTCTCGTTGCCGATCCAGCTCGGTTACGAATTCTTTATTACCGCTCTGTCGTGGGTCGCGGCCGTAGCGGTATCATGGGTCGCACTTTCGATTGCTAACCGGACCGAGGTAAACTGGAAACAGGTCGCGGTGGGAGGAATGGCGATGGGTACCGGCATATCCGTGATGCACTACACGGGTATGTTCGCCATGCAGATGGAACCAGGCATCGACTGGCATCGAGGCTGGTTAGCCATCTCGGTAGCCATCGCCATGATCGCTTCATTCGCATCCTTAATGATCTTTTTCTGGATGCGCGACCGCCAGGGCGGAAGTCGCCTGGTGTGGCAAGCATGCGCGGCCGCGGTAATGGGATTTGCGATCGCCGGTATGCATTACAGCGGCATGCAGGCGGCAAATTTTCCCGTCGGTAGCATCTGCCGCGCTGCAAGCGCGCTCGACAACACCTGGTTTGCGCTGCTGATCGGCGGAGCGACCATGAGCCTGCTGATCGTTACACTGGTCACTTCGACGCTCGATGCACGACTGCAATCGCGAACAGCGACGCTGATGTCGTCACTCAAACAAGCCAATACCGAACTGCAACGGATTGCTTTTCTCGATGGGCTGACGCAATTGCCGAACCGGTTGCTGCTCGCGGACCGTCTCAAGCAGGCAGTCGCGCGCGCACGCCGCAATGGCCACGCCATCGCATTATTGTTCGTCGATCTTGACGGCTTCAAGACCATCAATGACTCGCTCGGTCATCATGCTGGCGACGAGGTGCTGAAATTGATCGCAAAGCGGCTCACTGCCACTATTCGCGAATCGGAAACGGTCGCCCGGATCGGCGGCGACGAATTTGTCGTCCTCGTCGACATGATGGAAATGGTCAAAGAGCGCAGCGTACTCGCCCTGCTGGCGCAACGCATCCAGGCAGTCGTGAGTTTGCCTATCATACTGGAGCACGAGGAGATACAGCTGCCGGCATCAATCGGCATCGCGGTGTTTCCAGACGACGCTGATGACGAACAACACCTGCTTACCTGCGCGGACACCGCAATGTACAGCGCTAAAGCAGACGGAAAAAATACCTATCGCTTTCACGACGCCGCAACCACCGCCCTTGCTGCGGGATTGATAGCTGATTTACGCTACTTGCGTCACGCCTTAGAGCACGGCGAGTTCGAATTGTTTTACCAGCCCAAGCTCGCACCGAACGGTAGCGACATGCTTGGGGTAGAAGCATTAATACGGTGGCATCATCCCGAACGCGGCCTGGTCGTTC
>Ga0207117_1052_pt1 | contig 17228 bp, 19 predicted proteins | sample Alteio_BWMinHeat_45_FD_153502 | JGI IMG/M metagenome (GOLD analysis project Ga0207117, IMG submission 153502) | Enriched cells from forest soil in Barre Woods Harvard Forest LTER site, Petersham, Massachusetts, United States -... | ecosystem: Environmental > Terrestrial > Soil > Temperate forest >...
GTTGTTCAGCTGACGCACCCAAGGCTTACCCTCGCGGCTAGGACTCCAGCGGAACCCATTTGAAGCCAGCAATTCACGTACTGCCTTTTCTGGTTTGCCTTCAAAAATGAACATGACGCGGTTTTCTGCAACGTCTTCCCGATAGATAAAACCGGTATATGTGCGCTCTACGTCTGCCCGTTGGCTGCTTTTTTCCAGCTCGACAATTCGCGCCTTGATCCGTCGAATATTGGCGTTGTTGTTTGTCAGCTGATAGTTTGCGAAACCTACGCGGCCGGCAAAATCCTTTCCCTGCAGAGTGGTAGCCAAAGCCTCAGTAAAGCCAAGTTCAACAAGAGCGGCTGTCTTTACCTCTACGGCCTTGCCGCTGCGAATCACCTTATTGGCCGATTTCATCAGGGCCTGGCTGTTTTCGCACTTGACCAGCTCGGCGCGCAGCTTTAAGACTGCCTCGGGATCGTCGCTGGAAATCCCGCCTTTGCCTACTGAGTCGGCTTTTTGCGCGTAGTACTCGGCTTTGCCTTGCAGCTCAAAGGCTTTCCCAAAGGTGCTATGGATCTTGCTACGATAATTCCGGTCCCGGCGTTCGCTGTGGTGGCCAACAAGGATTGGCTGGCCAAATGGTATTGCCGATGCCATGTTGTGCGCCTTGCTGTGAGCGGCGTTGCTGTCGGCCTGTGCCTGTGCTGCCCGGTCTTCAAAACGTGCCTTCTTGGCGGCTTGCCTGGCTTCGTAGGCGTTCATTTCGCGCGGTTCCTGGGCAATAGCTGCAGCTGCTGTTTGCTCTGGCTCTTGTGCGACGGTTTGGGTGGCGATTTGCTCCGGTTGCTGTGGCTCGTCTTCTGGTGCGCCGTCGATTTCTTCAGTTTGCGAAATATGAAAAACGGTCGTTGTCTTGACCTTTTTAACTGCCACTTCTTCGCCGTTCTCAGGATCTTTTTTTGTGCAGGGAATAACCGCCACAATCTTGACACCATGCTGACCTTTTTTCACCACACGACCAAGCGCTTTCCATGCATTAAAAGTAAATACGTTTTCGCGCGGTTTCACCTGGTTTATATCGATTCCCATTGCTGCGAATCCATCAAAAATTGTTTGGTAATTTGCGACGCTTTCACCCGTTACAGCGTTGCTCAATGCTTGTTGCTGAATCTCAGCTTTGCGATTGTTCTTGCCTTGAAACATTGCTTTGCTAGATCCTGAGCCGGCTGTTGAATTTTGGTGTTGGTGTGTCATGTCGGTTCTCCCTTTGGTTGTGAACATTGCTTCGCTGAGTGCCTTTCGCCGTATTGCACGTAGGTAGGCCGGCCGTAACGGACCGCAAGGGCGAAATGCGAGGCCGCAGCTAAGGGAGCAAAGCGAGTCTGAACGGGGGAGTATTCGGGCGAAGCCGTACCCTTGCGGTCCGTTACGGCCGGCCTATCGTCTAGTGCAGGCGAAAGGTGGTCAGCGATGCATACAACCCCGACAAGGGCGTAGATCGACGTGACTCACCGCTGTTGTTCTTGACGTTGGGAAATAGGATTGATGCCCGCGAGTCAGCGGGGCGAGACAACGGCTTTATGTTGGCTCGATGCGGAGCACGAAAGCCTGGTTTGCGGCATGCCGCAAATTCCCCATGCTCTAAGTTTTAGGTTTGTGATATACAAATATCTTCTCCAATAGGAGCCATCAACTTAAAATCAACCTTTTACCAGCATATGGACCCGGACTGATGAAACAGAAAACCTACTCCGTCGATAAGATTGATGATGTGGTTAAGGCGCTATCCATCGCACCGCCTTTGCCCCCGCTTTATGTCACGCAAGATGCAGCTTTAAAGAAACTTTCAAAACAGATTAAAGACCTGCATTTTAAAAAGAATTATGATGCACATCAGATAGTAAAAATCATTAAAGAAAATGGCTTACAAATTACGATAAAGCAAGTGCAAGATGTGTTGAAACAAGCAGCTCATAAATCACCAAAAAAAGTAGTTAAAGTCGTTAAGAATGTTGGATGAAATTATGGGATTAAATAAGCGGGAAATTGCTGTCATTGTTGATGCAAATAGAAGCAATTATTCTATTCAAATTAAAGCTACTGAAGGCGGCGAATGGCAAGCATCGATAAAAATATTTCAACCTGAGAAACACTATGATGTTTTCACGTTCAGGGGGGAAGTAAAAACGTGGCATAACCTAGCCAGTGCAATAACTTTTTTTCAAGAGATGTGCGAGGACTGTGAGGATGTTCAAATAGACACAGGAAAATGGAAATTCTCAAGGATAATTTAACGTGACGAAGACTCTTACTTTTACTTGCCCGCATTGCCATCATCGGTACGAGGATGAATTAGAACTGTTGAACGCAGAAGAATTACATGCGTTTCAATGTGAAAATTGCTCTAAGCCCTTTGTTTTGTTGGTTAAAGAGTGTGGTTCATGTTCGGAAGAAACCGTATTTGTGTGGCCTGAATCACCACCAGATTCAGTTGTTTTTCAGCTACGTTGTGCAGCTTGTGGAACAGCATATTTACCTAGCGAAGATCCAGATTCAGATGGTGTTTTATAAATCTTCGGTAATTTGGTTTAGATAGCGCCACAATTGTTCACAAAAAATTTAACGTTTTTCTCATTACACTGGCAGCGTGATTGTTGCTTATGGGTAGTGGGATTGGTATGGACAAGTCGTCGCAACAAATTGATGTAATGGACGTGATTAGCGACCTGTCGCTATGCGTGAGTGAAAACGAAGCTAACAATTTAACGAAGAAAATTGTTGAAATGTTAGGGGGGCAATGGTTCGTTTACACGACACTTTTGCCCCCAGAATTCAATGCAGCGAATGATAGTTTTCGCTTCTTCATAGGCTGCAAGGCTGAGCTGTGCCAGATTTATAACAAGCGTATGTGGATGATGAACGATCCATTTTTTGAATACGCGCGCACAAACAATTACCCCACTGTCGGATCAAAAATCAAAGTGCAAACGGCCGGCCAGGCCGAGATTATGAAAGTCGGTGCGCAGCATGGCTTTCGTAGCGGCTTAGTCGTGCCGACTCATACCAGCATGGACGCTAATAAGCGTATGGGCTTGCTGTACATAGGCTCGGAATTACCGGAGGAAATTGGCGAACCTTTGCTACTGAAAAAGCGCGTGCAGTTTGGTGCGCTCGGCACAGAGCTTTTGCTGTGGTGGAATAACCGACTTAGACAACAGGCGATGCGGAAATATAGCCTGGTTGATGAAGAGGTCGAATTGCTTCAATTGTCGAAAAAAGGTATGGTCGCACAGGAGATTGCGGCACTTTTCGACATCAAAATTGCCGTGGTGTATCGCAAGTTGAATTCGATTAAAGAGAAATTCAACGTTGACAGAATAGAACAAGCGGTGGTTGCAGCTGATGCGGCGGGCCTTCTTGGCTAGGCGTATGGCAACCAGATAGCTTGCATTCACGGAGATATAAAAATGAAGAGTAGAGCGGTCAAGAACGCAGGATATTTACTCGCCTTAGCGCCACAGATTATTCTCGTGCTTGGTGTGTATACGGGCTTTGCCTGGTTATCGGTATTATTTTTTTTCGTCTTTTTGCCAGTGGTCCGCAAATTCGTTGGGAATGATTTGTCGGTGCCGAACACGGCGCCATCAGCATTTCTTGCGGGGTATTTGCGGGCCGTTCCACGGCTGTATTTCGTGACATGGGCAATAGTCTTGCCTTGGTCGATTTGGATTCTCTCTGTCAAGCCCATGACGGTAGCCGAATACATCGGCTTCGCGTTGGGATTGTGGATCGTTAATTCGCTCAACACGGCTATAGGGCATGAGCTTATCCACAGCCGCAGTCGTTTTGATCGCGCGCTCGGCGGGATCCTCAACGCAAGCGCCGGCTACTTCCATTTTCCTGAAGAACATCTGAGTCACCATGAGCGCACTGGCCATTATCACGGCGGCGATGCTGCTGTTCCTGGTACTTCGATTTACGCGTATGCGGCCGGTCGTTACTTCCGGTATTTGCGTGTGGCCTGGGAATTTGAAACAGCCAGGTTAAAACGCAATAAGAGTATTTGGCTTGCTAACCGGCTGCTTCGTAGGGCGTTGGTGCCGATACTTATTGGCGCCGCATACTGTTATTTTGCCGGTGTGACTGGCCTGGTCATTTATCTTTTCCAAGTGGTCGGCGCGTCGTTTTCCGTCCAAGCCATCACTTACCTGCAGCATTGGGGCTTATCTGAAAAGGAAACGCCAGAGCTTCGGGACTTCGGCTTCTCCTGGGAGGATGGATGTTGGATGCAGGCTTGCGTCACGCTAAACCATGCATTCCACGGACAGCATCATTTGACGCTTGCGCGGCCGTATTATGAACTTGGCACAGCGAAGGGCGGCTTGTTGCTGCCGGCGTCCTATCCGGTGATGTTTGTCCTGGCGCTGTTCCCACAGTTTTTCTCGGGGATCATGCAAGCCAGGCTAGAAGCCTGGCTCAAAGATTTCGAGGATCGGGAAATGCAGGAACACAGCTCTGACTGCATTGGCACCACAATGATCGCGCAGGCCTTGAGTAGAGGCCAGGCCTCACTCTCTGCCGTCGTAGAGAACTCGCATTGATTTTGCGACCGGCAGCAGGCCGGCCGGGGACAAGTCGTGTACGGTAATCACCGGGGAAGAGTCGATATCAGGGTAATTGCGCAGCACTGAACGACGGTAGGCCGGGTCGTAATGGTGCTGCATCAGCCTTGCAAATAGCTCTGGCATTTGGCGCTGTGCGGCTAAATCCTGCCATACCTTAAATTCTTCACCGCCTACCAATGGCCGCAGGTATTTGAGGCGGTCCAGCATCGCGTTCGGATCTTCCTCAAAGTGCCGGTAATCCTGGCGCCACAGCAACACACGTTGCTGCAGATCCGCCTCGATCTGGATCGTGAGGCCTGATCGCATTTTCTCTAACAGGGCGATTGGCAGCTGGACGTTGCCAATTTTTTTGCTCTCTGCCTCGACCCACACCGGCCGGCCGGGGTCAAATTCAGAAAGCCTTTCAAGCAAGAGCGAGTCGAAGTATTTTTGCGATGGCTGGTGCGTTCCTGGAAGGGAACCCAAGACTGAGCCTCGATGAGAGGCAATGTCTTCTAGGTCAAGCACCTGGGCGCCTGCTGCGCGCAATGCGTATAGCAACCGAGTCTTGCCGCAGCCTGTAGGACCGCTCAAGACGTTATAACGAAAGAGGGCGGGTGCTGTCGCCAGCTGGTCGTTCACCGTGCGCCTGTAGCCCTTCCAGCCGCCTTCTAGCTTGCTCACTTTGTAGCCGATTGTTTCCAGTGCATCGATCCAAAGTTTGCTGCGCTTACCACCCCGAAAACAATAAACAAGAATACGGCTCTTCCGGTCGTATTTCGGCATGTCTTCTTCAAGGTGCTTTGCAATATTCCTAAGAGAGTAGGCAACACCGATTCGATAAGCGCCCATTTTGTCCGTTCGATGCAAGGTGCCGACTTCTGCGTATTCCTCATTGTTGGCCACCGGCATGTTCACTGCGCCAGGCACGTGATCCTCTTCGTATTCACGCGGGGACCGTGCGTCGATTATCAAATCGTAGGCTTTGAAGTCGTGCATTTTCACGTCCAAAAATTTAAAAAACTTTCCAGCATACCGGAAAAGTTGCAATTCACCTAAAAATTACCCCCCTTGTTGTTTGAGTGGCATGAACAAGACAATGAATGCAAATTTGTAGGGAAATTAAACAAAACAGGGATTTTTAAAACAAATTTCTATTTTGTTTTTATTTTCGTATAATTCTCAACGATTTAACAAAAAGTGATGACTATGACTGATTTGACTCATTTGGCTGGCCGAGTCGAGCGCGCGCAGCCGAACAGGCTGGCACAACGCGACCTAAAGGTCGGGGTGGCGCTCGGTGGCAAGTATGCCGTGACGGTACATAACACGGAGGGGGGTCGTTGGACTGTCTCCGTGCAGTTTGAAGGGAAAGAGGGAGTTCACGCGATTGAGACTGCGCGGGGAGATACCAAGGTCTGGGCAAACATTGAACCCGCGATTACATACGTTCAGGAAAATTGCAAAGACGCAACAAGCGTCGTTGTGAAATTCGGCAAGTGGGAGTTAGTCAGGGTCAATGACGCTGCGGCCTCGCCGTCGAACCGTTAATTATCGAAACAACATCAAGTGGAAATTATGCAAAAACATCAAACGAACGTCGTCAAGTTTGCCGCTATTTGCGTGACGATCGTCACGCTTTTTTCTGTCAGTGGCTGCAGTTCAAGGCCTGTCTTGAAAAATGTAAGCGACAGCGCGCAGGACCAGCCTATCAACACACCTGAACAGGCTAAGTTGATCCAGCTGAAGAACTCCAAATGAAGCGGCTATTTGTTCTTCTGTTGGTGCCTGTGTTCGGGCATGTTTTTGCGCAGCCGGCGGCATCCAAACCGGCCACAGCAACGGCAGGCAGTACCGTCGTAGCTCCCTCGGTCGCAACGCCGAAGGCACCGGCGAATGCTCAGAATGAGCGGTTGGAAATTCTGACCCAAGAACGCAACGAAACTGCGGCCAATCTGGCCGCAGCGGTTAAGGCGCAGCCTCAAGCGGCCGACAAACCTGAAAATCTCAAGAAGATTTCACGACTGCAGGGCGATCTGAAGGCCCTCGATTCTGAGATTGCGCGGGTGTCGAAAGAAACACCTGTGGTCGTCAAGTGGGGGCCGGCGCCGGCCGCGCCTCCCAAAGCAGTAGCAGTACCGTCGCAGCAGCCTCCACCCTCTCCAGCTTCAACAACCGCGGATCAAAGCTCAGAAAGCGAACCAGTCGCCTTTGAGCCTTGGGACGTTTTTAAAAACTTCGGCCAAAAAGGAAACAAGCCGTGAATATGAAACTTAAAGAAATCTTCAACGCGCAACGCAAAAACATCACTGTCGCAGCGGTTCTTACCGGTGTGGGCAGCAGTGCTTTTGCTCAAATCGGAGGTTTGACCAAAGCGCAATCTACCGCGTCAGCGATCCAAACCGGCATCTTCTCCCTGGTTGGCGTCATTGCGATCATCTATCTGATTTATCTCGGCGTCATGGCCTTTACCGAGAAAAAATCCTGGTCAGATTTTGGATGGGGCGTCGTTTATATCTCAGTAGTCGGCGCCGCTGTCGCCCTGGCTACTTGGGCATGGACTCTGTTCCAGTAATTCCCTATGTCAGATCAACTCGAAGAGATGCCGCCTACCGAATACATCAGCTACAACGGCTTAGGCCGTAGCCCGATGATTTGGGGGATCCCGTACATGACAGGCCTCATTGTCATGTGCGTGTCCCTTTTGGGCGGCATGTTGCTCGGCACCTTCATCGGTGGACTTGGCTGGCTTTTCGCATTGATCGGTGTACCCATTCTGCTGTTCGTCAAGATCATTAGTGAGAACGACGACAGGGCCGTGAGAATTCTGATTCTTGAGGCGAAATGGGTACTCATCAAGCTGATAAGCGGCAATGCCAAATACTACGGCGGCACCATGACCATCGCCCCGATAACCTACGGACGCAAGCTAAAAAATGTTAAGCGATATTTTAAAACGACAATTGGCTGGTGAGGAACACCTCCCTCCTTATAACTATCACGTCACGGACACGATTGTTGCCCTTGACGATGGGAGAGTGTCATTCACAGTTCGCACAAAGGGCGTGCCGTTTGAGGTGATTAGCGATAACGTGTTGGAGAACAATTTCGACTCCCTCAACACGTTTTTGTTGAACATTGCCAAATCTACGGGGTCGCGCCTGGCCGTATGGGCGCACCTCGATCACTTCCAAACTGAATTTAAAACTGATTACAAATTCAGCTATGAGTGGATGCGTGATTTCAGCAATAGATACATGGGGAAATTTCTCGGCGCGGAAATTTTTGAAAACGATTTTTATCTGACGTTCGTACTCAAGCCGAGTATGAACGACAATCAGGACGAATGTGTGCGTGAGCTGGAAGAAGTCCAGCTCATCGTTACTCAATCTCTCGCCATGTATGAGTGCGATGTGCTTACGTCGTATACGCACGAAGGCAATCTTTTCAGCGAGGTGTATGAATTCTTTGGATACCTCTATAACGGGTTCAAAGAACGCATTCCTGTCACATCGCTGCCTATGCGTCAGGTCGTTGAATCAAGCACTCTGCACCACGGCTATAAGCTGATAGAAACGCGTTTCCCAGATAGGGGAAACCGGTTTAGTGCGTTCGCTGACCTCAAGGATTTTCCGGAGCCTACGACTCGCGGAAAATTCAATCCATTGCTGCAGCTGAAATTTCCATTTTTGCTGTGCTTGTCGTTCACATTCATCAACACGGCTGACGCCATCAAGATGATTAACCAGACTCTGAATAAGATGGAGTCGGCCGGCGATGAGGCTGTAGAGCAAATGACTGACATGGCGTTAGGCAAAGGCGCGATCATGTCAGGCGAAGTGTATTTCGGTGAGCTGCATGGCGCGTTGGTCGTACATGGCAACACGGAAAAACAAGCGGAAGATCGGGCAGCAAGCGCCCGCACTACGCTTAGCGGGTCGTGCGGGACTCTGTTTCTGCCTGCAGCGCTATCAGCTCCTGAAACCTTTTATTCACTATTCCCTGGGAACGTAAAAAACCGGCCTCGGCCGATGCCGAAAACCACGCGCAACTTGCTTGGTTTGTTCTCAATGAACACGTACAGCTCTGGCAAGCAGTACGGCAATCCAATTGGCGACGGTTCGGCCATCATGCCGCTGCAAACTAGCGTCAACGGTGTGTATCACTTGAATTATCACTGGTCCATGCCTGGGGTCGACGTGGTTGGCGAAAAGCGCGCCGGCCACGTGCTGCTGTTGGGCGCCACAGGTGCCGGTAAAACGACGGTTCAAACAACATCGCTTGCCTTTATGGAGCGTTTCGATCCAAAGTTTTTCGGCATTGATAAAGACGGCTCGATGCGCGGCTATGTCGAGGCTTCAGGCGGCACGTATTTTGCGTTGGCAGAAGGGATGCCGACTGGCTTGAATCCGTTCCAACTTCCGGATACGCCTCAAAACAGAAGCTTTCTGTATGACCTGGTGAACGCGTGCGGCCGTAAAGCTGGCCAGGACGTGCCAGCTGAAGACACGAAGGATATCAAGCGGGCGGTGGATAACGTTATGGAGTTGGACTTTCCACTGCGCCGCTTCGGTGTTCTGATTCAAAGTGTTCCAGATCGCGGCGAGAACTGCTTGCGCCGGCGTTTGGAAGACTGGTGTTACGGCGAAGTCGATGGCCGCTATGCCTATGCCCTGGACAATCCAACCAATCTGTTCGATTGGGAACATTTTCGGCGTATTGCATTTGATGTTAGTGATTTTCTGGTGGAAGGACACCCGGCAACAGAGCCGATTTTGTCGTACTTATTCCATCTGAAAAAGCTGATGCAACGTGATGGCAGCTTGATGGCCACGGTTATCGAAGAGTTCTGGATCCCAATTAATTACCCAACGACAGCGAAGCAGATCTTAGATTCGCTTAAAACTGGTCGTCGTCGCGGTGAATTCATTATGTTGGTGTCGCAGTCGCCAGAGGATGCAATTAAAAGCCCGCTGCTCCCGGCGATCTTGCAGCAAACGCCAACCAAGATTTATCTGCCTAACCCTGATGCGGAATTTATTACCCCGGATGGCGGCGGCTACTCCCGCCTCTTGACGAAAAAAGAGTTCCAGCAGCTCAAGAAACTCGGTTTGTACTCCCGCATGTTCCTAATCAAGCAGGGTTCGCAATCGTGTGTGGCCAAGCTCGACTTACATGGCATGGGTGACGATATCGCTGTCCTGGCCATGGCACAGGACGATTTCCCGTTGCTCGAAGCGGCCAAAGCACAAGCTGGCCATCACCCTGACCAATGGGTTCCAGCATTCAAGGAATTACGCGCACGGTCACGCAAGAAAATTTCACCACAACCACAAAATGAAGGAGTGCTCCATGAAGATGCTTAAAGTGTTGTTGTCCCTGGTCGTTGCAGCCCTCACTGCAATGGCTCCCTCTGCCCATGCTCAGGGCATCCCTACTATCGATATAGCGTCTATCACCCAAATGCTGCAGCAATATCAGGTGCTGCAGAGCCAGTATAGTCAGCTGCAGCAGATGACTAGCATGGCTACCGGTTCACGTGGCCTCGGAAATATTTTCAATGATCCGTCCATTCAGTCGCAGCTACCTGGTGATTGGCAATCGGTCCTAAGTTCCGTCCAAAGCTCTCCGGCGTTTGCGTCTGAGCGTGCCAAATATCCGACGGTTAGCACTAGCCCAAAGGCGAATGCTATGTATGACCAGGTGGCCGCTCAGAACGTCACTATGTCCACCTACTTTGGCCAGGCTACGGCCAGGCTGGCCAATATTCAGAATCTCATGGGCCAGATTAATCTCGCGTCGGATCCAGCCGGTAAGGCCGATTTGCAGGCGCGCTTGATTAACGAGCAAAACGCCATCCAAGGCACTACACAATTGCTAGGCGTCATTCGTAGCAAACAGAAGCAAGACCTGGATTCCGCCAATAACGCTGCAGCGAAGGAACTACGATGCCAAGAATTCAAGCATACAGACTGCTAGTCGCTGCAGCGGCGTTGTCGCTCTTGGCCGCCTGCGGCCAAGGTAAAACCACGACCGTGGGAGAGTTTTTGCATACTCCCGTTTTGCTGCAGGACGCGCGTGTTTTCTGTATGGCGAGTCCTGGGGAACGGTCGCAGTTGCCGAACTGCGTCAACTCTAATCAAGCACTGGCCTACCAGATGGAGAGTTCCCGCCTGGCCCGGTGCTACACAAATAATTCAATCGATCACGCCTGTATCGATGAATTTCTAGAAAAAGTGAGTAAGTAATGGACGAAAGCGCACCGATTACTTGGTTAATTAATCAAATCAACACAATTGTCAGCAGTGGCGCCGCTGCGACAGCTTCGACAATTGCGACAACTATCTCCCCGTTGGTGTCGGTGTGTTTTGGCATTTACATCATGCTCATCACCATCAATTACCTGCGCGGCGCAGAAACTGAACCTGTGCTTGATTTTGGGATGCGGTGCGCTGGCTTCGCCGTAATTATCGGCTTGGGCCTCAACGCCAGTAATTACGTCAGCATGGTTGTGCCGATAGTTACGGGGTTGGGTGGCGATCTGTCGAACGCTGTCAGCGGCGGCACCGTGTCGGCCGGCACGCTCGATCAGCTTGCCCTGCATTATTTGCAGATTATCGATGATGGCTTCGAGGCAGCATCTGGCCTGGTAGATTTTGCCTCGATAGGTGCAAAAATATTGGTATCCCTCAAAGCGATAATCATCATGCTGGGCCTGGTGCCGTTTTTGGTCGTTGCGACCCTATTTATCATTATCGCTAATGTTGGCTCTCTCCTGGTGTCGATGGTTGGCCCGCTATTCTTCGGATTCCTCCTTTTCCCTGCTACGCGCCAATATTTTTCTGCGTGGGTCAACACAGCATTGAGCTATGCGCTGATTCCTATGTTTGTCGCCGTTATAGCGACTATCTCTGTCGGCCTTTCAGCACAAATGCTTTCCAATGGCGGCACATTGAATGAGGCGTCATTCAAGATGGTTTTCTTGGCGGCCATTGGCAACTTAATTCTTCTGTTCCTGTTGAAACAAGTAAGTGCTCTGGCGTCATCCCTGACAGCTGGCGGCATCAACGCAAGTATGCCTGGCAGCATCGGTACGCTGGCCAACTCTATTCGCTCAGGCGCTATGGGATCTGTGAAAGAAGCTAAATCGTTCGCCTCTGCCTACCGTGGCGGGCGTGACCTGGCCGCGCGCGCCAGGTCGTCTATTTCAAACCGTTTCAACTCTATCCGCAAGGCAGGATAAGCACCATGACTAAAGAAAATGTACCAACTATGAAACAAGCCGCAGGACGTGTTCCACAAGAGTTTGCTGACGCTGCAGCAGATTTTCTGCGTTCTAAGATCGAGGAATTAAAGCATTCTCGGAAGGTGGCTTTTTGGATTGCCGGCGTAGCTACGTCGCTATGCTTTTTGGCTGTAATCGCGTGGTTGATCGCGACATTAACTCGCACTGAACCTGAACCTACAATCATTCAGGTTGACAAGAGTACCGGGGCAACAACTGTCCTCCGGTCTGTGAAAGACACGAAAGACAAGTACGACGAAGTTGTGAACAAATATTGGTTGGCAACCTATGTTCGACAACGCGAGGGGTACGACTGGTACACGATTTCAGAACAGTTTGAGGCCGTCAAACTGATGTCTGAAAGCGATGTTGCCGACGAATATTCAAAAAAAGTACAGTCGGCAAATGCACCTTTGACCACTCTGAAGGACAAAGCAAAAATCGTGGCGAAAGTGAGTTCCATTGCCTTTGTCGGTGACTTGGCACAGGTTCGATTCACGACTGAAAAGCAGAGCATGAGCGGCGACAATTCCGACAACGCGCCGGTTCAAAAGTGGATCGCCACCATCGCCTATAGCTTTAAAGCCGGTCTGATGACAGACCAGCAGAGGCTTATCAATCCTTTGGGCTACAAGACTATTTCCTACCGTGTTGATCCAGAGGTAATCAAATGAGAAAACTTTTCATTTTCTCCGCTTTAGCTTGTGTCATCACAAGCGCACATGCTGACTTGCGCATTCAAACTGAGCAATACGATAAATCGCGCGTCTACAACGTTTACACGAAAGTCGGCCGTACTTCGCTGATTCAATTGGAAGACGACGAAACACTGACTGTTTCGCGGTCGTCGGTGCTCGGCATGGGTGACGCCGACGCATGGACATTGAGCGCGCGCGGAAACAACATCATATTCAAGCCGTCGCAAGTCAATCCTGATACCAATTTGATTTTTGTTACCAACAAGCGCACATACGTGATTGATTTGAGCAATGTGGCCAAGGGCGGATTGCCGACGTATCTGTTGCGCTTCACCTATCCAGATACCGAAGCCGCAAAAGCCGCTCTGGAAGCCAAGCGGGCGCAAGTGACGGCTGCAGCTAAGGCCGAAAAAATCGAAGTCAACACCGACTATGTTTGGCGAGGCGACAACGCACTGCTGAAACCTACGGCGGCATGGGACGACGGCAGATTTACGCGCCTGGTCTATGACAATGCGGCTGAATTGCCTGTGTTCTCCAAGGTTTTGCCCGATGGTACTGAGGCGCTCGTCAATGCCAGCATCGATCCTGAAGATAAGAAGACCGTCATTATTCAAGAGGTCGGCCGCACTTTGCGGGGTCGTCTTGGCAATGAAGTGATCGAAATTATTAACCGCAATTACAAAGTGCCGAAATTTAATGTGACTGGCTCCGGCATACCTGGTGCTGTACGCGTAGAAAAGGGAGTGTCGCAATGAGCGAAAAGGTAAATGAAGTTGGGCAAGTCATCAGCTCCCGAGATTCAGGGGCCATTCCAACACTGGACGCGAAGCCTGATGACAAGGTTTTAGGCGCGCCAACCAGCAAGAACAAGTCAAAAACGAACGTCGGCAAGCTCTTTATCTTGCTGGCCTTCCTTGCTGGCTTTCTTTTTCTGGTTTTCGGCGCCCTTTGGTTTGCGAAGTCTCGGCACGCAGCCAAGGAAGCCGTAGCAGTTCCTAAATTTGAATTGAAGAAACCTGGCTTTGCTGAAAAGAACGAAGCCGTTGAAAGTGCCAGTATCGAGAACACAAAAGCGGCGTTGATGGCAAAGCAGAAAGAGGATGACCGCATAGCCACTGAAAATGCGGCCAAGGCTGCAGCTGCCGCAGATAAGGCAAAAGCTGAGCAAGGTGGCGCCAAGTTCGGGCCGGCGCCAGCAGCTGCTCCTGCAGCTGCTGGCCAGCCAGGCGGGCCGAATGCGCCTAAACCGCCAAAGACGCCTCTGGAACGTAAGCTCGGCGGCTCTGTGCTAGTGGATTTTTCGGGAGAAAAAGCAGTTCAGGCAACAAGTAGCGCCGGATCCGCTACTGCGGCGCCGGCTGACCTGTCTAACCCTGGCTTCTCCAATGCCGGCGCCGCACGCTCTCCAAATGCGAACGCTGACAGTATTTCCGCACGCCTCCAGCCTACCGTTCTTGAGAGCCGTTTTGCTGGCACACTCCCGAATCTGGATTACCTGCTCAAGCGCGGCACAACCATTCCGTGCGCGCTGAAAACAGGTATCGACACTACTTTGCCAGGCTTCATTATTTGCAATGTAATTAGCGATGTGTATTCCGCTAACCGGAAAACCTTGCTGGTAGAGCGCGGCGCAACTTTGCTGGGTGAGCAACAATCCAGCCTTAAACAAGGCCAGGAGCGCACATTCGTGGTCTGGACGCGGCTTGATAATCCATCGGGTGTTTTCGCTAATCTTGACAGCCCTGGCACAGATCAAATGGGCTTTAACGGTATCCCCGGCTACGTTGATACGCACTTTTCTAGTCGCTTCGGTGGCGCAATCATGCTGAGTTTCATCAAAGATTTCTCACAAAATCTGTCGGCTAGACAAGGATCAAGCACCAACAGCGGTCCCACCTACAACAACAGCAGCCAGGCCGGTCAAGACATGGCTGCAGAGGCGTTGCGTAATTCAATCAACATCCCGCCGACTCTGGTTGTTAATCCTGGAACGATTGTCTATGTTTTGGTCGCGCGCGACGTGTCTTTCGAATCTGTATACACACTCGCAAAATGACTACCTCCCCCATCATTCAAATGCGTGCGGATCCGGCGCTAACAGTGCTCGAAATGATGCGCAAATACGGCTTTGCCGATGCGCTTCAGCAGAACATCACGGAATTTGCCATCAACAAGCCTGGCGGTTATTGGGTTGAGGATTCCAAAGGATGGCGATATATCGAGCACCCAATCCTCACGGTGCAAAATCTGCAGGGGTTGGCCACGGCTATCGCCGTTTTCAACAAGAAGACGCTGGACCGCGATCACCCTATCGAGTCGCTTACCCTGCCTGTTGGAGAGCGTTGCCAGATTGTTTTGCCTCCGGTGTGCGAAAACGGCACTGTCAACATGACGATTCGTAGGCCGTCAACGAGTCGATTCACGATGCAGAATTACGACGAATCAGGACGGCTTAAGCCGCTGCTCTCGGGCCTTAGCGACACAATCCAGCCCTGGGAGGCTGAGCTGTTGGAATTGGCCCGTAGAGGTCAGTTTGTGCGGTTCTTCGAGCTGGCCGTTGCGAATCGTCTTAATGTCGTAACAGTCGGCGGCACAGGATCAGGGAAGACGACGTTTTCTAAAACGCTCATCGACCTCTATCCATCTGATCGCCGCATTTTCACGGTTGAAGATGCACACGAACTGACGACGCCTAATCACCCGAATTCGGTGCATTTGTTTTTCAGCCCCACGGTTTCAGCGAAATCTGTTCTCGCAAGCTGTATGCGTATGAAGCCGGACCACATTTTCATTACTGAGCTGCGCGGTGATGAAACGTGGGACTACTTGATGGCGCTTAAATCCGGTCATACCGGATCGGTCACGTCCATTCATGCGAATGACTGCCGGGGAGCGCTCTACAAAATCGGGTCTTACATCAAACAATCCGAAGTCGGTCAGTCGCTTGATTTCTCTTACATCATGCAAGAGGTCAAGACGACCATCGACGTAGTGGTTTTCTTTGAGAAAACATATCTCAAAGAGCTGTATTACGACCCGAATGAGAAATTGAAGTTGTTGAAGGGTGGCATATGAAAAAATCAAAAATACTGATTGCCATCCTGGTGCTGGCCGTGCTCTGTGCTGCCTCTGTCACCGGGATGCTGTATTTCACTTCGCACCTGCTCATTACGCATTTTAGTCTTAATGATCTGGCGCCCTCGCCTTCTTTGACCGTGGACATGGTCAAATACGGGAATAAACAAATCAAGGGCTTCGCGGCTATAGCGCTGGCCGTGAGCGTGATTATTCCTGTGCTGTTGTTTGGCGGCGTTGCTGTGGCTGCTTTGGTACCAAAAAAGCGCGGGCTGCATGGTGACGCGCGATTTTCAACTAGGCAAGAATTGGTCAAAGCCGGATTGCTGCAGCCGGACAGCGCCGAGGATAAGTTCCCCTCGGTCCTGGTTGGCAAATCTGGCGATGATTTTATGCTGTTCAGAGGGCAGCAATTTTGCTATCTAGCGGCGCCGACGCGATCCGGCAAGGGTGTCGGTGTAGTGATTCCGAACCTCTTGCACTATCGTGACAGCGTAGTTGTGCTGGACGTAAAGGGTGAGAATTTTGAAATTACCTCTGGTTTTCGCGCTCAATGCGGGCAAGAGGTTCATAAATTTGCGCCGGACGATGAAAATTTCTTAACCTCCTGCTGGAACCCGCTGTACTACGTCCGCAATGACAGAACGTTCCGCGTGAGCGATCTGATGACGATCACAAACATTCTTTATCCGCCATCGGATGACGTTTGGTCGTCGACGGCTGAAAGCCTGTTTCTTGGCCTGGCGCTGTATATCATGGACACAACCAAGGAACACCACAATTTCAACATCGCCTATATCAAGCGTATGCCTGTCAATTTGGGCTTCCTCAAGGATGAAGATACGTTCAATGCCTATGTGAAAGAGCGCGAACCGTTCGAGCCACTGTCAGAGGATTGCATCACACATCTGCGCTCTTATTCGAAGACAAGCGAAAAAGTGCGCAACAGTATTGAGATTTCTTTTAATCAGCCATTGGCTATTTTCAGTGACCCAATCACTGCTAAAGCCACATCGAAAAACACCTTTGATTTCCGCGATGTGCGTAAGAAGCGCATGAGTATTTACGTTGTCATCAAGCCGTCGAATATCGACAAGTACGGCAAATTGCTGAACCTGTTTTTCCAGCAATTGATTGTCCTGAACATGGACAAGCTGCCGCAAGACGATCCGAGTTTGAAATATCAATGCTTGCTGGTCCTGGATGAATTTACGGCGATGGGCCGAGTGTCCATCATTGAAAAGGCATCGGCATACATGGCCGGCTACAACATGCGCTTGCTGCTGATCTTCCAAAGCAAGAGCCAGGTTCAGGACAAGAAACTGTACGACGTAACTGGCGCTAAAACCATGCTGACTAACATGGCTCTGCAGATTGTCTTTGCGCCGCGCGACGATGACGACGCGAAAGACTACGCCGAGATGATCGGCTATATGACCGAAAAGGGTATATCCGAAACGCGTCAACTTTCGGGAAAATCGGGCCGTAGCGAGGGAAAGAGCGATCAGAAGCGTGCGGTTCTGATGCCGCAAGAAGTGAAAGGCATTGGTCAGGAAAAGGAAATCGTAAGCATGGAAAACA
>Ga0207117_1073_pt1 | contig 16929 bp, 15 predicted proteins | sample Alteio_BWMinHeat_45_FD_153502 | JGI IMG/M metagenome (GOLD analysis project Ga0207117, IMG submission 153502) | Enriched cells from forest soil in Barre Woods Harvard Forest LTER site, Petersham, Massachusetts, United States -... | ecosystem: Environmental > Terrestrial > Soil > Temperate forest >...
TGCAGCTACTGCTACAATTACCCCAACAACTCCCCATATCACTGCGTTTCTAGCCGATGCTACCTTGCCTGGATCTCCGTTAGAAGTGATAAACATAATTCCGGCAACTATAAACATAATGATGGCAAGTCCGAAACAAAGGGGCCATATAAGATCTATTATAGGAACTACAATATTTGACCAAATCTGACTACTATCTATTTGTATTGGTTCGGCTGGCGAATCTAAAGCTAGGACAAACACAGGAGAACTCAAAAAAACGATAAAAACAAACGTCGTAACTAGTTTTTTATTTAATCTAATCTTAAATAAATTCATTGTTTTAAAATTTCCTGCTTGTCTTTGCAGTAGTTTATTCGTGCGTTTTGAAAACAATTTTAAACACCCAGTGTATTCCTTAGGATAAATGGAATTGAGAAAGCTAATATTCCAACAATTACTCCAACTACCCCCCACACCACCGCCATTCTAGCGGTTGCTATCTGTCCCGCTTCTCCCCTGGCAGTCAAAAACATTCCTCCGGCAACAATAAACATTATAACAGCAAGACCGAAAAATATCGGCCATATAAGATTCATTAAAGCAACCATAACAGACCAAACACTAGGAATTCCACCAAAAGCCGGTAATGGAGGCCCATCCGCCAACGCAACTGCGGGCGACAGCAAAAATGCAATAGATACTAACGCTTTTAATTTTTTATTAATATTCATTTTCAATGTCATGCATTTGTTAAAGGATTGCATACATGCAATCCTTTAACAAATTAAAGAATTACTAAAAACCGAGTGTATTCCTAATAATAAATGGAATAGAAAAGGCTAATATGCCTACTACAATTCCAACCATCCCCCATATAACTGCATTCCTTGCTGTTGCGACCTGTTCTGCTTCTCCTCTGGCAGTCAAAAACATAAAACCAGCAACCAAAAGCATAATTACCGCAAATCCAATAAATAAAGGCCAAATGAAATTTAATATGGCGTTTACCACATTTACTACGTTAATGCTTGGATTTCCCACGGGCGCAGGTCCAGGATTTATGTCTGCCAAAGCGATAACGGGCAATAACACCATCGCCGAGGATACCAATGTAACTAATTTTTTATTCATATTCTTTTGTTAAACCTATTTAAAATTTTATCTATTTTTGCAAAATCTTCCTAGATCTTACAAAAAACGAATCGACCTTTTAAATATTTCAAATTCTTTACTTTTAAACACCAAGCACTGATTTTATTATTTCAATTATTCCTTTAGCCGCCAAAATAACAGCCGCACCTATAATTGCATATAACAACGCGTGTTTTGCTTTATCAATTTGGGCAGGGCTTCCACCAGAAGTCACAAAAAGAATGCCAGCATATAAAACCATAATGATAACCAGTGACTCAATAATGGTCGTTACGGTATCTATAATTTTTTGTATAAGAGCTGAAAACGTTGTAGTTCCTAGTGGGTTAGGAACCTGGACAGCAAACACTGAACCAGCAATCCCTAAAAAAATAATACCGATTAATAAAAGCAAAAAAATCTTTTTCATGCGAAATTTTAACATTCTTCTTAATTCCTACAGTATACCATTTTTATATTCCACCTAAAACAAGGCCTGTGGATTACTCCTTCAAGCAAGCCCCCGAAGCAACTTTATCACCAGGCTCCAATCTCATAATTCTTACCCCTTGGGTTGCCCTGCCAAGTTGTGAAATAGACTTTGTCACCGTTCTTATTACCTGGCCCTTTTGCGATATTACAATTAAGTCTTCGTCATCAGCCGAATCATCCAACATGGAAGACAACATAATATTTCCAGTTTTGCTGGTAATTTTTGCGGTTTTTACTCCTGAGCCACCCCTTCCTTGAATTTTATATTGCGAAACTTCTGTTCTTTTACCATAACCATTTTCCATAACCACCAATAAATATCTTTTGGACTTTTTACCATCAGACGATGGCGTCTCTACAGCCGAAACCACGTCCATACCAATGATCTCGTCTCCCTTTTTAAGCCTCATACCTTTAACTCCCGCCGCGCTCCTGCCCATGGGCCGTATGTCTTTTTCGCGAAATCGTATAGCTGCTCCTAGCTTTGTAACCAATAAAATATCGTCCTGACCGGAAGTTTTCACTACCTTCTTAAGCAAGTCACCCTTCTCTAATTTTATGGCAATGATTCCGCTTTTTCTGACATTATCAAATTCTTCTAAAGAAGTTTTCTTTATTCTGCCATTTTTTGTCACCATGACTAAATACTTTTCCGGTCGTTCCTGGCCTGATGCCACTTTAGCCATGGGCACCAGTGACAGAACTTTTTCACTAGCCGAAATTTCCAAAAAGTTCATCAAACCCCTACCCCGAGCCACGCGCGTACCCTCAGGAATTTCATATACCTGGGTTTGAAACACTTTTCCTGAATCGGCAAAAAAGAGTAAGTTATCATGCGTATTGGCTGCCAAAAAGTGCTCTACAATGTCATCTTGCATGGTTTTCATACCCATAATACCTTTGCCTCCACGTTTTTGAATTTTATAGGTAGCCGGATTAATTCTTTTTATATAGCCACCGGTAGTCAAGGTAACCATGGTTTCTTCCAGCGGAACCAAATCAATCTCGGTAATTTCATTTAATTTCCCTTTTACCACCCTGGTTCTTCGTGGGTCTCCAAATTTTTCCTTCATTACCTGCAATTCTTTAACAATAATTGCTTTTAACTTTTCAGGGCTTTTTAAAATTGCCAATAACTCTTTAATTCTTTCCAAAATAGCTTTTAGCTCTTCTTCTATTTTTAATCTTTCAAGACCGGCCAATGTCTGCAAGCGCATTTCCAAAATTGCCACTGCCTGAAGTTCGGTTAGCTTGAATTTCTTCATTAAATTAATCTTTGCTTCCTCTTTGTCTTTAGATTTTTTGATGGTTTGAATTACCGCATCAATATTATGCAAAGCAATCATTAAGCCTTCTAAAATATGGGCGCGCTGTTTGCACTTTTCCAATTCAAACTTGGTGCGGCGAGTAATAACTTCTTGGCGGTGCTTGATAAAATATTTCAATACATCAGAAATGGATAAAATTTCAGGCTGGATTCCATCAACTAAAGCTAATAAATTTAAGTGAAAAGTTTTTTGTAAATTGGTAAATTGGTACAATCTATTTAAAATTCGCTGGGACTGATACCCGCGCTTGACATCAATGACAATGCGCATTCCTTCCCTATCTGATAAATCTTTCATGTCACGTATGCCTTCCACCTTTTTTTCTGACACCAATTCAGCCATAGATTCCACTAATTCAGACTTTAATACCTGATAAGGAATTTCTGTGATAATAATTTGCTCTGAATCATCTTTTTTGGTTTCAATTTCGGCTTTACCGCGCATAATAATGGAGCCTTTGCCCTGTGAATAGGCAGAAATAATTTCTTTTTGATCGTAAATAATGCCTCCTGTTGGAAAATCTGGCCCCTGAATAAACTGGAATAAATCGGGTGTTTCAGCTTTTGGATGATCCAATAAATAAACGGTCGCATCTATTAATTCCGTAAGATTATGGGGTGGAATATTGGTTGCCATTCCTACGGCAATTCCCAAACTCCCATTAAGCAGAAGCTGTGGCAGTGGTGAAGGCAATACGGTTGGTTCTTTTTTAGTGCCATCATAGTTATCCATAAAGTTAACCGTATCCATTTCAATATCTTCCAACAATGCTTCGCCTAATTTTGAAAGCTTGGCTTCGGTGTATCGGGAAGCAGCTGCGCCATCGCCATCAATACTACCAAAGTTTCCCTGGGGAGCAATCAAAGGGTATCGCAAGTTAAAATCCTGGGCCATTCTGACCAAGGTATCGTAAATTGCCATATCTCCGTGCGGATGGTATTTTGCCATCACTTCTCCCACCACAGCCGCACATTTTCTAAATTTCGCAGATGCCCCAAGTCCTAGCTCATTCATGGCAAACAAAATTTTTCGATGCACCGGCTTTAGTCCGTCACGTACATCAGGCAGCGCGCGAGCCACAATCACCGACATAGCATAATCAATATAGGACTCTTTAAGTTCATCAACAATTTCGCGTTTATTAACCTTGCCGATTGCATTAGTGCCTGGATCAGAATCCGTGGCCTTGCGAACGGCTTTTTTCTCAGGTTCTTTTTTTTCTTCCTTTGGCTCGCCGGAGTCTTCGGCGAAAGTAGCTTTCTCTTTATCTTTTTCTTTAGCCATGTTTATTTTTTACTTTGTAAATTTAAAAGTGGAAAGTATTGCGTTTAAATCAGAAAGAGAAGATTCTTTATCCTTTGGAATATAATTTTCAAAAGTTATTTCCATACTATGATCAATCACAGGCGTAAATATTTCCACTATAAATTCATCGGGAAAAGCAGGTGGCTTAAGTCCAAAATCTTCGTAGGAAATTTTCGTTGATTTGATATCACCAAGCAATACTTCTTCTTGAGATACATTCGCTACTGTGTTTTTTCCATCCAAAAGATATTTTTGGAGATCTTGGAGATTTCCTTTTGAGGCAGAAGGACTAAGGATATTTACCATTAACTCCCATCCAGGATATTCCATTGATAAAAATTTTTCCTGAGTTTCCGTAGATAATATATTGCCTGGATAGTGAAACTCTATACCTAATGCATTATTCGTATATGTTTTCCAATTGGCGGTTTGAACCTGGGTTCCAGTATTTGTTGGACTTGGACTTGCATTATTATCAACCGAACCTGGCATATCTATCTTTGGCAAATCCATTGATTGAAAGGACTCTCCTACTTTTGAAATCCTGTCTGCCGAAGATTTAATCCAAAAAAATCCCATAATCAAGGCCGCAACTATGGCAACTGAAAAGATAATAATTTTTTTCTGTGAATCAGGCAATCCCTGTAATTTTAAAATAAACTTTCTAATTTTTGACTCTTTTTCCATATTAAGGCGTTAGCACTACTATTTCCATAGCTCCTTCTTTTGGCAGTGCGCTAGACTTTATCGTTAGCTTATCCTGCGGCTGGACCGAATTTTTACCCATGGCTTTAAGGAATTTATCAACGCCATCTAATTCAATTTTTAGTTTTGGTTGGCCATAATGCATTGGGACAACGATTTTTGGCTCTATTTGTCCTATTATCTTAGCTGCTTCGTGCCCATCAATAGTGTATGTCCCACCCACCGGAATCATAAGAATATCCACTTTATCAATTTTTTCCAGCTGTTCATCGGTCAACTGTTTTTGGCCAAGGTCGCCCAAATGGCAAAATCTAATATCTTCTGCTTCAATAATATATATGGTATTTTTTCCTCGCTCCTTACCTTCTTTTTCATCATGAAATGAATCAATGCCCTGAACAAACACCCCCTTAACTTCATATTCCCCAGGACTTTCTACCACAAAAGGACTTCCTTTTATGGCACTTACATTATTATGGTCTGGGTGCATGTGAGTTACTAATACAATGTCAGCCGAAAAATTAGGAAGTTTTAGTCCAATTTTTTCATCAAACGGATCAATTACAATTTTTGCCTCGTGATTTTTTGAGTTAGAAACTTCAATCTGAAAGCAAGCTTGCCCTGCCCAAGTTATTTTAGCCATATTGATTTAGTATAATGTTTTATATTTTATCATAAGCAGTTTTTTGTTTCAACTCTTGATAAATACTATAAATAATGTATTATGTACACATTGTAAAAATATTATTAAATGGCCAGTTGGGAAAATATCCGCCTGGCCTAAAATATTGCATTATGAAAGAAGAAGTTCAAAAACAAAAAAATAGTGACTCGGTAATTCCTCCTTCGGTGGGATCCATTGTAGAAGGGAAAGTTATTGCACGAGACAGGTCATCTTTGTATATTGACCTTGGAAACCAAGGAACCGGCATTATTTATGGCAGGGAATTTTATGAAGTAAAAGATACGATTAAAAGCTTAAATATTGGCGATGTTGTTGTTGCTAAAATAGTTGATTTAGAAAACGAAGATGGCTACCGCGAGCTTTCACTGCAAGATGCTACCAAAGAAATAAACTGGCAAAAGCTTGAGGAGATGAAAAATAATCAAGAGATTATAAAAGTTAAAATTTCTGGCGTTAATAAAGGGGGACTTTTAACCAATATTAATAATATCCCAGCTTTTTTACCGGTTTCACAACTATCCCCAGAAAATTATCCAAGAGTGGCAGATGCTGATAAAGCCAAAATTTTAAAAGAGCTACAAAAATTCATTGGAAAAACTCTGGAAGTAAAGGTATTAGATTTATTGGCCCAAGAAAATAAACTAATTTTATCTGAAAAAGCAAAAACGGAGCAAACCATAAAGCAAATCCTTAATAATTATAAAAAAGGTGATGTTGTTGAAGGAAAAATAACCGGCATTGCAGATTTTGGGGTATTTATCAGATTTCCATTGGTAGATGAAGCATCTGTTTCCTCAGAGAAAAAAGATGAAAGCATAGAAGGCTTAATTCATATTTCAGAATTAGATTGGCAACTAGTACAAAATCCGGCTGAAGTGGTGAAAGTTGGCGAAGTGATAAAAGCCCAAATTATAGACATTAATAACAACCAAGTATTTTTGTCACTGAAGAGCTTAAAAGAAAATCCCTGGGAAAAAATTGAAAAAGAGTACAAAAAGGGAGACACCATAAAAGGAAAAGTAATCTCTTTTAGCCCATTTGGCGCATTTGTGGAAGTATTGCCAAAAATAAGGGGGCTCTGCCATATTTCTGAATTCAAATCACAACAAGAAATGGAAGAATCTTTGAAAGTGGGAGAGTCCTACAACTTTGAAATTCTCCTTGTTGAACCCAAAGAACACCGGATGAGTTTAAAGTTGGCGAAATAGCGAGCAGATGCAAAAATAGCAAAAACGGGCCGCGGCCCGTTTTTTATTGACACGACAATTTATATATGTTATTATATTTACGATGACGAAGGTGTTTCGTCAAGTTGTTTGAAAACTATTTTTGGAGCAACGCTCCAAGGAGCAGGCTGTGAATCAGGTTAAGGCTCACCTATTGCACCGGGAATTCCACCTCGACGAAATCTATTGTGATTGGGTTCGAAGGAAAGAGGGAAACAAAAGGTACCCTGGATCGGCCACCGCTGAAATTCTCATCAAGGGATCGGCTAACCACAAACTGGGGATTTCGCCAGCAGAGTTGAAAACCCAAGGCATAGAATGTTTCGGACGGTGGGGAGGAAAGTTCGATGAACACTCCCCTACAACGCCCGATAAATGCTCTGCTGATCTGGTAACTGAAGACCTGGGAATGACTAACCCGGCAATCGGCAAAGTCCTGGAGTTTGTCAGGAAGACCGACTTAGGACCGTCAATTCACCAACTCGATATCTCAAGTCTGGTGAAACTCCTTCACGCGGTTCACCGCAAGGATCCCATTAAGGTGATGTTGTGGGGGCGCGAAGCGCTTGATGCCAAGTACTGGGAAGAGATGATAATTCGCGAAGGAGGTAAAGTTCCATCGTGGAAGTCAACCCCAAATCTAGTCACCGAGCTTCTGGAGGTTCCCGATGGTCCAGCCCTGCAGAGTGTGATGAAATTCGCTCGGGGAGACAACCATCCGTACGGTCTTGGTCGAACAGCAGCAGCAATCAAAGCAATGAGCACAAATGGATTGCTTCGCGCTGTCGAATGGGCGAAAGATGCCCTTGATGCTGCCTACCAGGATCAGCTTGCATTCCAGCAGGCCCAAGAAATTGTTCGGAATGCTCGTTGGGAGACATTGCTGTGCCAGAGCAAGGAAGTCAGCATTGTCATCGCCTGTACGGACAATCGGAAATTTGGGGCAGCAGCCAGAGCTGCTGGAGCAGCGGTGACCATTCAACGACAACCGTCAGGCAATGTACAAATTTACCCGAATCAAAATGCAAAACAGCTTGGTTTCAGGGTAAATATGCGCAAAGTTACCGCCGCGATTCGGCTCACCGAGCAGGACTTCAAGTTCAAGGGGAAACTGGTCACAACCGACCAAACGGTTCTGGAGTCTGAGGGAATGGTCCCTGGAGCCGAAGAGTGGTACTACACTGGGGAAAAAGGGCAGTTTATCCTCAATGGTAGCACTACTGCAGACAATGACCCGACCAACCTCGATGACAACACCATCATCGAGTTGGTTAAGAAAAATGTCATGGTTGTTTAACTGGCATTAAGCTGGTAAACGACTTTAGCGCCGAGAGGAACTCTTGGCGCTTTTTTATTATTGAAACAAATTTCAAATAATGTTAGTATAATCCTATTAAAATAGTAAAAAATAAATATTCTACATGAAACTTAACCCTTTAGTAAAAAACTTTATTTTTGTAGTACTGATCCTGTTAATTGTCGGAGGAATTTTCAGTTTAATTTACTTCCCTTCCGGGCCCTCAAACCAAATATCACTTTCCCAGCTAGTATCTGATATCAACCAAGACAAAGTCAAAAAAATTGACGTGGCAGGCGACACGGTTTCAATTACCTACAATGACAACAAAACTGCCACGTCAATGAAAGAGTCAAATTCTGTATTAACTGACACTCTGGTTGGCTTAGGAGCTGACAAAACAAAGCTACAGCAAGTTCAAATTTCGGCTTCAACCGAGCAACAAAGCGTGTGGTCGTGGCTTTTGCCCGCGCTCCTGTATGGAATACTGCCGTTGCTGTTAATTGGATTTTTCCTCTGGACTATGATGCGACAGGCAAAATCGGGAGCCGTACAAGTATTTGATTTTACCCGTGCCAAAGCCAGGATTTTTGGGGCAGAAGGCCACGAAAAACAAAAAATTACCTTTAAAGATGTTGCCGGATTAAAAGAAGCTAAAGAAGAGCTTATTGAAATTGTTGATTTTTTAAAGTTTCCCAAAAAGTATTTAGCCATGGGAGCTAAAATACCAAGAGGCGTACTGCTTTTGGGAAGCGCTGGCATAGGAAAAACATTACTAGCTCGTGCAGTTGCCGGAGAAGCAAATGTGCCATTTTTTTCTATTTCCGGATCTGAGTTTGTGGAAATGTTTGTGGGAGTAGGATCAGCGCGTGTACGAGACTTATTTTCAGTAGCCAAAAAAGCTTCTCCTTCAATTATTTTCATTGACGAGCTTGATGCCATTGGCCGACACCGGGGAGCCGGCATTGGCGGAGGACACGATGAACGGGAGCAAACCTTAAATATGATTTTAGTGGAAATGGACGGATTTGAACGCGAATCTGGGGTTATTGTCATGGGCGCTACCAATCGGGGAGACATTTTAGACCCAGCATTATTAAGACCTGGACGCTTTGATAGAAAAATTATCTTGGATCCACCAGATGTGCACGATCGAGAAGAAATTTTAAAGATCCATTCCAAAGAAAAGCCGCTGGCTCCTGATGTAAATTTTAAAGAAATCGCAGAAAGAACTCCTGGATTTTCTGGTGCGGACTTGGCAAATGTGGCAAATGAAGCAGCTCTTCTGGCTGCCAGGGAAAATAAAACCCAAGTATTTCAAAAAGAATTTTTAGATGCTATCGAAAAAGTACTATTGGGACCTGAAAGAAAAAGCCACATTTTATCTAAAAAAGAAAAGGAGATTGCGGCTTATCACGAAGCAGGACACGCGTTAGTTTCAAGCTCAATTCCTGGAACCGAACCGATAAGAAAAATATCTATTATTTCAAGGGGAATGGCAGGCGGATATACGTTGCAAGTGCCCTCTGAATCAAATAAAATGAGGACAAAAACCCAATTCATGGCGGAAATTGCCACATTACTTGGGGGACTTTCTGCTGAAAGATTAATTTTTGGGGAAATGAGCACGGGCGCATCTAATGATTTGGAAAAGGCTTCCGATTTAGCTCGTAGGATAGTAAAAGAATACGGCATGTCCTCATTGGGGCCAATTGTATTTGGTGGCAGAGATGAAATGATATTTTTAGGTAAAGAGATTTCAGAACAAAATAATTATTCTGAAGTAGTAGCAGAAAAAATTGACCGAGAAATTGAAAGTATCATAAGAAGTGGAGAGAAAAAAGCGGCAGAAATTGTAGTAAGGAGAAGAGAATTATTAGAGAAAATTGCAAAAACCTTAATTGAAAGAGAAACTATCGAACGTGAAGAGTTTGAGAAAATTATGGCGGACAACGCAGGCATCAAAAAAATAATCAAAAAAGCCTAGAGCAGTTCTGGGCTATGGTCCCGTAGCTCAATGGCGGAGCAGGAATCTTATACATTCAAGGTTGTTGGTTCGAATCCAACCGGGACCACAATAAAATCCATGACACTGAGGGTGTCTACGGATTTTATTAGAGTTTAGGAATTGGATTCGAACCTTTTTTACTCCGTGTCGGAAAATATATGCAAAGCATATTTTCTTCGCCGCTTGGCAATAAATACTTACGAGTCTTTATTGTCTTCACTTGCTAGAAAATTAAAAATCGAGGGTTTTTAAAGCCGGGGGTCGGGGTAAAAAGTTAAGGTTCTAGGAGCGAAGCGACGGAATCCAACCGGGACCACAAAGAGTAATGTCTAAAAAAGATATAGAAAAATTCCAAAAAACCATTTGGGATTTTTATAAACATAACAAACGCAATTTCCCTTGGCGCAATACCAAAAATCCTTATCACATTTTAGTGTCTGAAATCATGCTCCAGCAAACGCAGGCTGACAGGGTGGTAGTATTTTATCAAAGATGGATTAAGCGCTTTCCCACCATTGCCTCGCTTGCAGGGGTCAAATTTAGCGAAATATACCCATTCTGGCAGGGATTGGGATATAACCGAAGGGCTTTGGCATTGCAAAAAACTGCCCAAAAGGTAATTAAGGAATTCAAGGGCACATTGCCCTCTGATATTTTACTCTTGGAAGAACTTCCCGGGATTGGACCATATACTGCAAGGGCTGTAAGTATTTTTTCTTTTAATACTCCTGTAACCTGCATTGAAACTAATATTCGCAGGGTATTTATTCATGAATTTTTCCCCCAAAAAGAAGATGTAAACGACAAAGAAATTTTGATACTAGCCGAAAGAGCGCTTGATAAGAAAAATTCCAAAGAATGGCACTATGCCCTTATGGATTATGGTGCATATTTAAAAAGCCAGGTGCCAAATCCCAATCGCCGCCATAAAAATTATACCCTGCAATCAAAGTTTGAAGGCTCATTGCGACAAATAAGAGGAACTACGTTAAGAATGCTTTCCGGTAAATCAATGGATATAAAAGAACTTAGCAAAAGACTTAAAAAAGCCACATTGCAGACCCCAGCAAGAATTGAAAAAGTAATTTTGGCTTTAGAAAAAGAGGGACTGATAAAATCTAATAAAAAAATCTACTCATTAAATTAAGAGCGCGTTTAGCTCAGCGGCAGAGCATTTTCTTGACGTGAAAAGGGTCGGGGGTTCGATTCCCTCAACGCGCACCATCATATGGACTTAAAAATAATCTACCAAGACAATGATGTATTAGTAATAGATAAACCAGCCGGAATTGTTGTGTTTCCCGAAGGCCTGCCTGCGCAGGCAGGAAAAATCACCGAAAATACCGTAATTGACCTGCTTATAGAAAAGCTTCCTGAGTTGAAAAATGTCGGAGAGGCGCCCCGATACGGAGTTATACACAGGCTCGACAAGGACACCTCTGGCATATTATTGGTCGCAAAAAGCACTGAAGCCTTGATTTTTTTGCAAAAACAGTTTAAAAATAGAGAGGTAGAAAAGAAATACATTACTTTGGTCGTTGGTGCCCTGCAAGACGAAAAAGGCGTGATTCATACTCTCATTGGCAGAGCTAAAAGTGATCAGCGCAAACAAGCAGCCCATTCGCTAGGATATACTGGAAAGAAAGACTTGCGTGAAGCCATTACTGAGTATAAAGTCCTAGAAAGATTTGACGATTATACGTTAATGGAAATCCAGATAAAAACGGGTAGGAAACATCAAATACGAGCACATGTGGCCTATATTCACCACCCCATTGCGGGAGATAAAATGTATGGCTTCAAAGACTCACCCTTGCCAGAAGGACTAAGTAGACAATTTTTGCACGCGTCTTATCTAAAAATAACATTGCCACATGGAGAAATTAAAGAGTTTAACTCAGAGCTACCACAAGATTTAAGAAATATTATTAATAATCTGGGGAAAAATTAAAATGTCAATTCAATTAGACAAATTCAACAAAGCACAAGAAAAAAATATGCCAGATATCCGTTCTGGTGATATTATTAAGGTGCACCAAAAAATAAAAGAAGGAGACAAAGAAAGAATTCAAATATTTGAAGGTGTGGTTATTGCCAGAAAACATGGCAAGGGAATTTCAAGCACTATTACGGTACGCAAGGTTGTTGACGGGGTTGGGGTAGAAAAAATATTTCCTGTACACTCTCCATCTACCAGTAAAATAGAAGTGGTAAAATCTAGCAAAGTACGACGATCAAAATTATACTATTTAAGAACTGCTAAAGGCACCAAGGCCAGATTGAAAAATAAAGAATTGGCAACCGCTATTGCGCCAGAAGAAAAACCGGTCGTGGAAACTCCATCAGAAAGCTCAGCTCCACAAGAATTAGCGCCAGAAGTAAAATCTTAATAAGATTTTCCGTATTTAGCGCGGGTGGCGAAACGGCAGACGCACTACCTTGAGGTGGTAGCGCTCGAAAGGGCATGCAGGTTCGACTCCTGTCCCGCGCACAAGGAGGCGAACCCGAGGAGGGGTCGGGAGGAAAAAATTTCCTCCCGTGTAGGAAAATATTAAAAACCGAGGGTTTTTAAAGAGCGAGCTTTGCGAGCGATAGGTTCCAGCGAAGCAGACTCCTGTCCCGCGCACCCCATAGATTCAAAAGATACTGCGCGCTTAGCTCAGTGGCTAGAGCATCCCGTTTACACCGGGGAGGTCGGGGGTTCGAATCCCTCAGCGCGCACAACGAGGTGCCAGAACCCGACGCACACCATGTAAAATTAAGCCGTGGTAGCTCAGTGGTAGAGCATTCGCCTGAAGAGCGATTGGTCGGGTGTTCGATTCACCCCCGCGGCACATTATATTGAAAATATAAAAAGCAACGGGTGAATCGAACACCAGGGATGGGTCGGAAGGGAAGTATTCCCTTCCGTGTAGGAAATTATTCAAAACCGAGGGTTTTGAAGGAGCCAAGGGGCGACGTGTTCCATTTCACCCCCGCGGCACCGAGAACAAGCGGGTGTGGTATAGTGGCTATTATACGTCCTTGCCAAGGACGAGATGGCGGTTCGATTCCGCTCACCCGCTCAAGATAGGAAATTCTGCCACAAATTCATTGAATTTAGCTTCATTTTGAGGCATTTTGGCAGGTTCCAACCGTTCTAATTCTTCTTTAGCTTTAAGAAGCCCTTCACAAATCACTTTGAAGGGTTTTTTAAGTGAAATGCTCACTTTTTTGTCTTTTAAGAGGAGGTTCCAACCGAAGCAGGCAAAGATGGCTTTTTTGGTTTCTAAATCACCTTTGGCAAACCACTTGCGGGCATAGCACACAAAATTAAATGTCTTATCAGAAAATTCAATCCACTCATCCACCTTTTTGCCAACCGACTGCAATTCAGTCTCAAGCTGGTTTTTTTCTTTCATCAGGCTGCTCTTTAATCGCACGCATTCGTCTTCGGTCATCAAAGTGCGGTTCACATTTTCTGGTGAGGTATAAGTGAGGACGATATTATCAAGCTGCTTCACTACAGCTTCATATCTGCTATTTTTTGCGGTGATAGCATCTTCGTGGGATTGAGCTTGGTTTTTTCTTACTTCGTGGATATATCGTATTGCAAAGTTCTTAAATTTTTCTGGAATCATAAAACCTTCAATGGCTTTATCAACCTGGTATTCAAATTCATCCACTTCTAAATACTTTTCCGTGCAGCCAACCTTTTTTCTTTTAGTACAGTGGTAATAAATGTAATGGTGAATTTTACCGTTTTTCTGGTACTTCCATTTTTCGTGAGCCGTTACCATTGAGTTGCAAGTTCCGCAACGTATCAACCCCGTAAAGGCAAATATATGAGTTTTAGGGCGAGGTCTGCCGTTTCTGCCGAGCAAGAATTGCACCTGGTCATATTCCTGTTCAGTAATCATGGATTCGTGATTGCCCTTAATCCATTCATCGTCCCACTGATACCAGCCGTAGTAAAACGGCGTGGTAAAGATTTTATACATCTTACTCAAATGCAACTTCCGTTCAGGGCGTTTTCTCGTTGCTGGCATAGTTAGCTTCCACTGGTTTGTGGCAATCTCGTGAATTTGTGGAACCGTATAATTGCCTGTGAGCATTAACTGCCATGCCTGTTTTACCAGATTAAAACGCTGGTCATCTTTGTAAATTACCTGTTCGCCTCTGATACCAGTTCTGCTATTTTTATATCCCAACGCAGCATAGCCAGGACGCCAACCTGCCTGTGCTTTTTTATCCATGCCCCGCTTCACATCTTTGCTCAACTTATCGGAGGAATATTTTGACTGTGAAAGGGTCATTGCGAGCATCATTTTTCCTTCTGGAGAATTATCAAAATGGTAAGAGCAAAATTTCAAATCTCTTAACATTCCAATATCCAAAAGGTAAATAATTTCTGCTGCGTCTTTCGGATTCCTACTTAACCTGTCTGGGTGCCAACCCACAATGCCTTGTGCCTCACCTTTTTTAATCCTTTCAATCATGTCGTTAAATACAGGTCTTTTACCTGGCACAAAAGCACTCACCGATTCTGGCGGCAGCTCAATAATTTTCAGATTTCCAAATCGTTTCAAGACTTCTGATTTTTGGGATTCCAAACTCAAAACCTGCCGTTCGTCATCGGTGGATTTTCGGCGGTAGAGGAAATAGATGATTGGTTTTTGACTTTTATTTTCTCTGTTCATAACTTAAAGGGGCACCTGGTCGCCCAAATCATTGTTCCGAAGAACACATCATTGGCAGATGCCCCTTTAAGGCAACGATGTGCATAAAAAAAACGGAACATTACAGATTTGAGCGACAATTTTATTATAATATTTTTTAGCATAAAGTCCAAGCTCATCTTCTATTCTTTGCAATTATCGGACAAATAATTGGCGATGTCTTCTTTGGTAATACCAGCTCGCTTCATAAGCATATACTTTGTTTCGCTGGAAAGGTATGGCTTGTTTAATGCACGGGATAGTGCCCGCTTTTTTCGAGTTAGCTGTGGGTATTTCAGGCCGCAGCATGTCCGACACCACGGCTCGTAGATGTAGCAGAAGTATAGGTATTTTGCCCGCCTGCCGCAACGGCTGCAGCGGAAATAGAATATGGTGCCGTGGTCGCCTCGGAGGTTTGATTTTACGTAATCTATCTTCTGGTTGCTCCACCGTGGGTGGCCGTCAACGATTTCAATGCTTCTAAACTGAGGATTGTTTGGCGTATTTACCTGTGTTTTTATTATCATCGCCTCTCCATAGTGTCTTACCTTTGGCATTGATGAGTAGGGATACAGCGAACGTAAAAAATCACCTATATAAATGCGTTCTGCGTTACTGATACTATTTTTAATGTTCCTTTGTCCGTACATAATTACTAATAATCGCTAAGTTTTTTACTGGATACATTTTTACCAAACGAACCCAATTTAATTTTCGTTATTAACGTCAATATCTATAGCTATAGGTAAAGGTGGTTTCTCTCCAGAACGAGCTGCTTGCAATCTTTGCAGTTCGTGCAGGGCTTTGTAAATACCTCGTTCAAGCGAAGTTTCGTAGCGAGTGAATTTTAGGTAGCTGTCTCCACCCCTAAAATCATCCATTAACACCTCCCCTAAATTCTTATTTCCTTCAAGTAGCATGTACGCATTAGCCATCCTGCTATCAGTCATTTCTTTTTCTCCTTGCAAAGCTCTTTTGAGCCGCCAAGTGTTAGCAATAATCCTATCAACTAAAATCAACTCCATTTCTGTCATTGGATTGAGTTCCTGCCGTAGTTGTTTGCCCAGGGCTACAAGCTCGTTTTCATTCTCGTCTTTCAGTAGAATTTCTTTGCATAAGATACCATGCTTGATGGCATTGAAACGGCTTACTGTTTTACCTTCTTCGGTTTTTACCCCACCGAGTTTTCCATTTTCTCGGTTAGCGTCAACTTGTTCTTGTGATGTCATAATTTTAATTTTCTAATTTTTTGATTTTGTACCGCTATGTACGGTTTTACCCGACTATTTCGTGTTTTCCAGAGATATATAAAAACTACTCAACCACTGTTTACCCCACTGTTCGTTTCACTATTGTTTTTATCTGATTTATTGAAAAGTGCCGTAGGGTAAATCAGTATTTTCCTTTTGTCGGAAGGGTCTGCTTCCTGGATAATTAAACCAGCCGTTTCAAGCATCGGTAAAATCTGTTGGCGTAGCTGGTTGGTATCCATCATTCGTCCGTAAATATCAAAATGTTTTTGCAAGACCTCCTGCCGTGTTAAACCAAACATTTTTACTTGGATGGCATCACCCTCTTTATTCTTATCGTCCCACGCTTTCAAAATAACTTCTTGGTAGATTTTGTAGATGTAGGGCGGAAGGTTCAAATCTTGGCTTTCAGAGATGCTTTCCCAAATCTTAAACGCTTGCTCAATATCTTCATCATTGGCGGTAATGGTCGTGCCAGTTTTATCACGCCACCAAAGATTGATTAAAGCAGAGGATTTAATAAGCGAGGTAAGACGCTTAATGTCTCGCTGGTGTCTTGGTTTAAGTAATTTGTTGTTTGCAAAAAACCGCTCAACAATTTTTTCGTGGTTTAAGATTTTAATTTCCTTTACGCCCTCTAACTTTATCGCCCGTATGCGTTCTTTGAGCAGTTTGCGTTCAGGGTTTTCATCAAGCCAATCTTTATACTTTTCGTTATCTGCCTCCTTTCTGATGCTCTCTAAAATTCCCTGCCTGATTTTTTCTTGGTTGACTTCTGGGCTTAATAGCAAAAACCGTGTGGCTTCCTGCTCGTCAATTCGCA
>Ga0207117_1080_pt1 | contig 15282 bp, 8 predicted proteins | sample Alteio_BWMinHeat_45_FD_153502 | JGI IMG/M metagenome (GOLD analysis project Ga0207117, IMG submission 153502) | Enriched cells from forest soil in Barre Woods Harvard Forest LTER site, Petersham, Massachusetts, United States -... | ecosystem: Environmental > Terrestrial > Soil > Temperate forest >...
ATTCCGGGCGAAGTGGTGATCGACTTCAATTTCCGTTTTTCCACCGCCAGCACGGTCGAAGGCTTGCAGCAAAGAGTGCATGCGATCCTGGATAAGCATGGCTTGGAATACACGCTGGCCTGGACCGTAGGCGGCCGGCCGTTCCTGACGCCGCGCGGCACGCTGAGCAACGCCATCGCCGCCGCCATCAAGGTGGAGACCGGCATCAACACCGAACTGTCCACCACTGGCGGCACCTCGGATGGCCGCTTCATTGCCCAGATCTGCCCGCAAGTGATCGAGTTCGGCCCGCCCAACGCCAGCATCCATAAGATCGACGAACACGTTGAAGTGCAGTTCATCGATCCCTTGAAAAACATTTATCGCCGCACTCTGGAAAATTTGCTGGCGCCCTCTGCATCTTGACGCTCGCAGCTGGTCGCACTCTGGTGCGGCCTTATTTGCTCTGATTTGAGCAAATAACAACAAAATCAAGGCCTTAGCGAGCTACTTGGCTAGCTCAGTCCCATCAGACCTGGCATTTCCGATAAAATCCGCCTGACGCACCGCGACTTCGGCGGACAAGTCTCCGCACACTCGCTCTATTTTTATAATCCGCACCATGACACCACAATCCTTTACCTCTATCCGCGATTTGCTGCGCTATGCAGTGACCCGCTTCAATACTGCCGGCCTGTTCTTCGGCCACGGCAGCAGCAACGCGCTGGACGAAGCTGCCTACCTGATCCTGCACACGCTGAAGCTGCCGCTGGATAAAATCGAACCGTTTTTCGATGCGCACCTGTTGCAGCATGAAGTCGACGCCGTGCTGCAGGTGATTGAAAAACGTAGCATCGATCGTATCCCTGCCGCCTACATTACCAATGAAGCCTGGCTCGGCGAATACCGTTTCTACGTTGACAAGCGCGTGATCGTACCGCGTTCCTTCATCGCCGAACTGATCCCTGACCATTTTTCGCCGTGGCTGCAAGATCCGGCGGCAGTCAGCAATATCCTGGAACTGTGCACCGGCTCCGGCTGCCTGCCGATCATGCTGGCGGATGCTTTCCCACAGGCACATGTCGATACCGCGGATATTTCGGCTGATGCCTTGGCTGTAGCGCGCCGCAACGTCGATGACTACGAATTGCAGGACCGTATTACGCTGATCGAATCCGATCTGTACGACAAGGTGCCGGCCAAAAAATACGACCTGATCGTCACCCAGTGTCGAGCTGGAGGTTGGCTCGCCGACGATGCAGTAATCGAGTTGCTCGCCGCGCGCCTTCAGTTTTTCGCAGACCACCACGGTGCCGTCGGTAGCCGGGCCCTCCTCATCGCTGGTAATCAGGAAACCGATAGAGCCGGAGTGATCCGGATGGGCTTGCGTGAATTCTTCTACCGCCACCACCATCGCTGCAATCGAGGTTTTCATGTCCGCCGCGCCACGGCCGTACAGCTTGCCGTCGCGATGGCTGGGTAGGAAAGGATCGGATTGCCATTGTTCGCGCGGGCCGGTTGGCACCACATCGGTATGGCCGGCGAACACCAGCAGCGGCCGCGCCGTACCCTTGCGCGCCCATAAATTGGTGACATCGCCGGACTGGATGGTTTCACACTCAAAGCCAAGCGGCGCCAGCAATTCGATCAGAAGCGCCTGGCAGCCTTTGTCTTGCGGTGTGACGGAGGACAGTGCAATCAACTCTTCGGCCAGCGCCAGGGTCTTGCTTTCGGTTTGGTTTTTCATGAAATCGGCTGCAGTATTGATGAAATGAGTGATGCAATTATTGACTGAATATTTCTTGGTACAGCGCGTCCGAAAAGCCGACGTAGGTGTTCTTGCCGGTGAACAGCACCGGGCGTTTGATGATCGACGGCAGCTCCATCATCAACGGTGTGGCGCTGACGCCGTTGGTGATGCTGTTGCGGCGTTGTTCCGGCAAACCGCGCCAGGTGGTGCCCTTGCGGTTGACCAGCGTATCCCAGGCGACATCCACCAGCCAGGTGGTGATCAACTCCGGCGTGACGCCGTCTTTCTTGAAATTGTGAAAGGTATATGCGATTTCCTGATCTTCAAGCCAGGTGCGGGCTTTCTTGACTGTGTCGCAATTGGGGATGCCGTAAAGAGTGATTGCCATAATTGAATACCGTATCGAGCCGCACATTTTATCTTCTTTCGGACTTGCTATCCATGTAAGTGCGGGTCTTGCAACGAACGCGCTTGATTCAGATCCCGTTGTGGTTTTAGAAAAACACAATAATTCACATTAGGGCATACCTTAGCGCCTTGCCGTCTATAGTGTTGTTGACGGCACAACAATGCGCCGTCTTAGTCGTCTACCGACGTTACCTTCCACGCCAGCATCTGCCGCCGCCAGCCGTATCTCCGTATCTCGGTATCCCAACCTCCCAGCCTCGCAAATTGCGCTGGCGGGGAACACCTTTTCACAATTTATTCAGATAGGAGGCAAGGGAAATTGTTTTGATGAACATCATTTTTAATTCCAGGAGAAATTATGAAAATGAAAATACACTACAGCGCTGGGCTGCTGCTTGCCGGCAGCCTGTTTATTAGCGTGTTTATCAGCTTGTCTATCTCAGGCGTTGCAGCTGCCGACACACGCACCTTGTGGCAGGATTTGCCGCAACAACGTAGTGCCGCCGCCAAAACAACGGATGTGCAACCAACGCGTTTTCGCGCATTGACTCTTGATTTTGCCAACTTAAAAGGAGAACTATCCGCAATCCCGAGCAGCAACGGCGGTATTTCCGCCCGAAAGGAAAATGCGGCTGTCAAACTGGCGCTGCCATTGCCTGAAGGAGGTTTTGCCGATTTCACACTTTCCGATTCCGGGACTTTGCCGCCCGAGCTGGCGCACCGCTATCCTGAAATCCGCAGTTTTAAAGGCAGTGACGGCAAAGGCCGTAGCTTGCGTCTGGACATTTCACCGCAAGGCATGAAAGCCATGGTGTATGAGCAGGACGGTAGCTGGCTGGTGCAACCGGCTGAAACGCTGGGCGGCAAAGTGACTAACGCCAGGGCCAGCGGCGATCAATACTGGAGTTTTCGGCGTAGCACGTTGCCAGCTTCGGCTCAGCCATTTCAAGACAAGATATTGAGCGGTGTCCCTGACGGTTCGAAACCCGGCGCAGTCACCAACGGTGTCAACATCAGAAGCGCCACCGGCAATGTGCGCCGCGACTATCGCATTGCCGTGGCGGCGACCAGTTCCTATACAGCAAAATTCGGCAGCACCGTCGCCGGTGGGTTGGCGGCAGTTACCTATATGCTGAATCGTGTCAACGAGATCTACGAAAAGGATGTTGGCGTGCACCTGACTCTGGTTGCCAACAATGACAAGATCATCTATGCCGATCGGGCCAAGGATCCATACAAGAGTGGCGGTAATATCCTGGCGCAGAATGTCGCTAATCTGAATGCCGTGATCGGCCGTGCCAATTTCGACGTCGGCCACGTGGTGGACACTGGTAGCGGCGGCGTGGTCGGCAAGATCGGTAGCACTTGCGAGGACGCGCCAGGCATGGCAAATAAAGCTGCGGGCACCACCGGCAGTGACAACCCGGTCGGCGATGCGTTTTATGTCGACTACGTGGCGCATGAATTAGGGCATCAGTTTGGCGCCTGGCATACCTACAATGGCTGTCGCGGCGGCCGCTCGACTTTGGCTGATTCGGCGCTTGAACCGGGCAGTGGCTCCACCATCATGGGATATGCCGGTATTTGCAGGGCCAGCGAGAATTTGCAGAAAAATTCCGATCCCTATTTTCATGCGGTCAGCCAGGATCAGATGAATGCCTGGATTTCCGCGAAAGGAGGCGCATGCGCCGTCAAACGCACGAACGCCAGCAATGCGCCATGGATCGATCCGGAATCCATGCCTGGAGGAGGTTTTTCTACACTGACGATCCCGGCACGGACACCGTTCGTCTTGAAGGGTAAGGCCGAAGGGAAGTCCGATGCGGTGATGTCTTATACCTGGGAACAGTTTGACGCCGGTCCGGTGCAGAGAACTGTACTCAAGGATGACGGTCAGGGCCCGATTTTCCGTTCTTATTTACCGAATACCAGCGGTGAGCGCATTTTCCCGCGCCTGGCGGCCGTATTGGGTGATGAGCCGTTGGGCAATGGCGAGGTCTATCCGGCCACCAATCGCACACTTAAATTCCGCCTGACGGCAAGGGATAATTTCGATACCCAGGCCAGCACGGCCAGCACGGCGAGCGCGGACGTCGCCATCAATGTAGTCAAGACGAGCGGTCCTTTTGCAGTGACTACGCCTGGCAAGACGATCGTGGTGATGGCGGGTGGTTCAATGCAGACTGTCAAATGGAACGTGGCGGGGACCAATGTGACGCCGATTTCTTGTAGTAAGGTGCGCATAGACCTGTCCCTGGATGGCGGCCGCACTTACCTGCCGACAGCGCTGGCCGCTGATGTACCCAACATCGGTCACACCAGCGTCAAACTGCCGCCGCTCGCCAAAGCGACAACGCAGGCGCGTTTCAAGGTGAGTTGCGTGGGCAATGTGTTTTTTGCCGTATCGCCGGTCAATGCCGTGATTCAATAATCGAAAGCTGACGCCAAGGGATCGCTTCGATCACGATGGCGATCCCTGTTATCTACCGAGGATAAGCGGTTACAGATCCAGTGTGAATTCAGTGAAGGTTGCGCCTTCGACTTTTTCCGGTTCTGGCGCCACCGGCGTTGAATTTTTCTTGGAACTCGGCGTGTGGTTGTTGATCAGCCAGTACAGATTGCTCGGGGAATCGGCGTGCGCCAGTGCCTCGTCCTGGGTGATGACGCCATCTTCAATCAATTGCATCAGCGCTTGCTCGAAGGTTTGCGAACCAGGAGCCAGGCTCTTTTCCATCGCTTCCTTGATCTGGCTGATATTGTCTTCTTCAATCAGCTCGGAGACGTGGCGCGTGTTGAGCATGATTTCGACTGCTGGCGTGCGCTCGCCCTTGACGGTGGTGACCAGCCGTTGCGAAACGATAGCAGCGAGGGTAGAAGCTAAGTCTTCCAACAGTGCCGGGCGATTTTCGATCGGATAAAAACTGATGATGCGGTTCAGTGCGCGGTAGGTATTGTTGGCGTGCAGCGTCGATACCACCAGATGCCCGGACTGCGCATAGGCGAGCGCAGCCGACATGGTTTCCTTGTCGCGGATTTCGCCGATCAGAATGCAATCCGGCGCTTGCCGCAATGCGTTCTTCAGCGCGCCGTGGAGGTCGGTAGTGTCGCTGCCGATTTCACGCTGGTTGACGATGGAGCGGTGATTATGGAACAGGAATTCGATAGGATCTTCCAGCGTCAGGATATGGCCTGCCTGGGTTTTATTGCGATAGTCCAGCATCGAGGCGATGGTGGTCGATTTGCCGGAACCTGTGGCGCCAACCACCAGCAGCAAACCGCGCTTGCGTCCTACCAGCTCGACCAGTGTGGGCGGCAGGCGCAGATCTTCAAATGCCGGGATTTCGTAAGGAATATAGCGGATCACGGCGGAGATGTTGCCGCGCTGACGGAACGCCGACAGCCGGAAACTGCCGACACCGGCTATCGGTAAGCCGAGATTCAACTCATTGTTGCGTTCCAGTTCCTGCAGGCGCTCGGCAGACAGCACTTCACTCAGCAACATCCGGATGGTGTTTTCATCCATGCTCTGCTGATTGACAGGAACCATCTGGCCCTTGATCTTGAGATGAATCGGCGAGCCGGGCGCGAGGAACATGTCCGACGCCTCTTTTTCCTGCATCAGACGAAACAAGCGATCCATGGCCATTAAAAAGCTCCTTAATTATTTTTCTTTGCAATTCAACTGTTTTATCTGATCAGTTGAGGACAGAGTAATTCGCCACAAGGTTAAGCTAGGCGGCTCTTAAATTCTGTCCCCCAATTACCAGGCTACCAATTACTAAACTTCCAATTAATTACCAAACTTCGCAATAATCAAGCTTCGCGCAGCAGCTCGTTGATGCCGGTCTTGGCGCGGGTTTTTGCATCGACGCGCTTGACGATCACGGCGCAATACAAGCTGTATTTGCCATCGGCCGAAGGCAGGCTGCCCGAGACCACTACCGAACCGGACGGGATGCGGCCGTAAGTCACTTCGCCGGTAGCGCGGTCATAAATCTTGGTAGACTGGCCGATGTAGACGCCCATCGATATCACCGAGTTTTCTTCAACGATCACGCCTTCGACGATTTCCGAACGGGCGCCGACGAAGCAGTTGTCTTCGATGATGGTCGGATTGGCTTGCATCGGTTCCAGCACGCCGCCGATGCCGACGCCGCCGGACAAGTGAACGTTCTTGCCGATCTGGGCGCAGGAGCCGACCGTAGCCCAGGTATCGACCATCGTGCCTTCATCGACATAAGCGCCGATGTTGACATAGGACGGCATCAAGACCACGTTCTTGCCGATGAAGCTGCCGTGACGGGCAACTGCCGGCGGCACCACGCGGAAACCGCCCTTGGCGAAATCTTCAGCGGTGTAGTTGGCAAACTTGGTGGGCACTTTGTCGTAGAACTGCATGTTGTCGCCGGCCGGCATAGGCAGGTTGTCTTCTAGGCGGAACGACAGCAGCACGGCTTTCTTGATCCATTGATTGACGACCCAGTTACCGTCGGTTTTTTCGGCGACACGCAAAGTGCCTTGGTTGAGTTCGGCGATGACCTTGGCCACCGCTTCGCGGACATCGGCCGGTGCGGTCTTAGGTGAGAATTCGGTACGCTGTTCCCAGGCTTGGTCGATAAATGCTTGCAGAGATTGAGTCATGATTGGTCGCAGATTGAAAGTTTTAAAATAATGTAGTGACCATGACGACGACTGAAATACAGCGGACTGAAATACATCGGCTGAAATACGTCGTCATGATGCAATACGCAGGATCAGGCTATTGTCAAATGCCTGAAGTCACAAGCTAGAGGCCACGGCAAAAAACGGCGATACGCTGCGCCGCCTCCAGGCATTCCTCGACTTCCGCTACCAAAGCCATGCGGATGCGTTGCCGGCCCGGGTTGCTGCCATGGGCGTCGCGCGCCAGATAGCTGCCTGGTAATACCGTCACATTATATTCGGCATACAGCCGCTTGGCGAAGTCGGTATCGGAGATGCTTGCCAGCTTGTCTACCTTGGCCCATAGATAAAAACCGGCGTCAGGCAGTGCCACATCCAGCACGGTTTGCAGGACAGGGGTGACCTGTTGGAATTTTGCCATGTATTTGGCACGATTTTCGACGACATGGGTTTCGTCGTTCCAGGCGGCGACCGAAGCCGCCTGCACTGGCGGGCTCATGGCGCCGCCGTGATAGGTACGATACAGCAGGAATTTTTTGAGGATGGCGGCGTCGCCGGCGACAAAGCCGGAGCGCATGCCCGGCACATTGGAACGCTTCGACAAACTGGAAAAAGCGATCAGGCGCGGGTAAGCTGTGCGACCCAATATGTGGGCGGCTTGCAGCCCGCCCAGCGGCGCTTCCGGCTTGAAATAAATCTCGGAATAGCATTCGTCGGCAGCAATCACGAAACCGTGGCGGTCCGACAGGGCAAACAATTCTTTCCAGTCTTCCAGCGACAGCACGGCGCCGGTCGGATTGCCGGGCGAGCACAGATACAGCAGCTTGACGCGCGGCCAGACATCGTCCGGCACGCTACGGTAATCCGGGGCGAAATTGCGGCCGGGATCGGAATTGACGAAATACGGTTGGGCTCCCGACAGATAGGCCGCGCCTTCATAAATTTGGTAAAACGGATTGGGACACATCACCAGCGCATCCTTCTGCGCCGGATCGACTACCGTCTGCGCCAGCGCAAACAGCGCTTCGCGCGAACCGTTGACCGGCAGGATCTGGCTCGCCGGATCGAGCGGTGGCAAGCCGTAGCGGCGTTCCAGCCAGCCGGCAATCGCTGCGCGCAAAGGCTCTGCGCCTATGGTGCTGGGGTAGCTGGCCAGGCCGTTCAGATTGTCGCTCAGCGCTTGCTGGATAAACTTCGGGGTCGGATGCTTAGGCTCACCTATACCCAGGCTGATCGGCTTGTAGGCCGGGTTGGGCGTGACGTCGGCGAATAACGCACGCAATTTTTCAAACGGATATGGCTGCAGCCGGTCTAGTAATGGATTCACGTGGTTATTGTTGAGTAGTGACTGTTGAGTAGTGACAGACGAATAATGACGGATGAATAACAAAAAATGGAATGAGGAAAAACGGCTGCAAGAGCCAGGATTGCGCTGTTTGCATTATATACAGAAGTGCGGCTTTGCTCGTATCAGATAGCATATACAGCAGGGTGGAATGTTATGATGTCGACCTCCTGCGAGGTTTTTCCTCGTTTTTATGTGGTAAGTGTGGCGGTGGCTTTTCCGCCGACTTTGATAAGAACAGTCGATAACGTGCGTCTAACCTCCATTAAATTATCGGGATTCAAGTCTTTCGTTGATCCCACCAATTTCCAGGTCCCCGGCCAGCTGGTCGGTGTGGTCGGGCCAAATGGCTGCGGCAAGTCCAACATCATCGACGCCGTGCGCTGGGTTTTGGGTGAATCCAAAGCCTCCGAGCTGCGCGGCGAGTCGATGCAAGACGTTATTTTCAACGGCTCCTCGCATCGCAAACCGGCAGGCCGTTCATCGGTCGAACTGGTGTTTGACAACAGTCTCGGCAAAGCTGCCGGCCAGTGGAGCCAATATGCCGAAATCGCCGTCAAGCGCACCCTGACGCGTGACGGCACCTCGACTTACTACATCAATAACCAGGCAGTCCGGCGGCGCGATATCCAGGATATTTTCATGGGTACCGGCCTTGGCCCACGCGCTTACGCGATCATCGGCCAGGGCATGATTTCGCGCATCATCGAAGCGCGTCCCGAAGAGTTGCGGGTTTTCCTGGAGGAGGCTGCCGGCGTTTCCAAGTATAAGGAGCGCCGCCGCGAAACCGAGAATCGCCTGAACGACACGCGCGAAAATCTGGTGCGGGTCGAAGATATCTTGCGCGAACTTAACGCTAATCTGGCGAAACTGCAGTCGCAGGCAGCGGTCGCCCAAAAATTCCATGAATTGCAAGGCGATCAGGAAGAAAAGCAAAAACTGCTGTGGCTGTTGCGCAAGAACGAAGCCAAGACCGAGCAGGAAAAATATTTCCGCGAGATTGAAAAAGCGCAAACCGATCTGGAAGAACAAACCGCCAAGCTGCGCCATGTCGAGACTGAGTTGGAGCATATGCGCCAGGCGCATTATGCCGCCGGCGACCGCATGCATCAGGCGCAAGGCCATCTGTACCAGACCAATTCCGAAATCGGCAGCCTGGAAGCGCAGATCAAGTTTGTCATCGAGTCGCGCAATCGCCTGCAATCGCAACTCAACTCCCTGACTGCGCAGCGCGATCAATGGCAGCGCCAGGGCACGCAGTACCAGGACGATCTGGTCGAGGCCGAGATGCATCTGGAAGAGTTGGCGGCGCGGGTCGAGCAATCGCAGGTGGCGGCGCAGCAGCACAACGATCAACTGCCGGCGCTGGAGCAAAGCTGGCGCGAGGCGCAACTCAAGAGCACTGAATCGCGCGGCAAGATCATGCAGATCCAGCAGCAGATCGAGCTGGAATCCACCCATCAGCGCAATGCCTCGAATATCCTGAACGGCCTGAGCAGCCGGCGTGAACGGCTGGCGCAGGAAAAGAACGGTTTGAATCTGCCGGACAACGCCCATCTGACCAATCTGCGCATGCAGCTGGAAGAGAAGCAGGCTGGTCTGGAAGAAACCGGCATGCAACTGGAAGAAGCGCAGGAACAACAGCCGCGCCTGGAAGAAGAGCGGCGTAACGCGCAGCAGCAAGTCAATACCGAAAGCGCTAACAACGCGCAGCTGGAAGCGCGCCTGACGGCGCTCAAGCAATTGCAGGAAAGCGTGCAGACCGAAGGCAAGGTGCAACCTTGGTTGCAAAAGCACGAGCTGGCGGGATTGCCGCGGCTGTGGCAAAAGCTGCATATCGACGGCGGCTGGGAAACCGCGCTGGAATCGGTGCTGCGTGAGCGTACTTCGGCGCTGGAAATGTCGAATCTGGATTGGGCCAAAGCTTTCTTCAACGATGCGCCGCCAGCCAAGCTGGCCTTGTTTTCACCGAATGCCGCAGCCTCGGTCGGCAACATTGAAACGCCTGCCGGCCTCAAGCCCTTCCTGAATTTGTTGCAACTGAACGATCCGGGTTTGCGGGTATTGATGCAGGATTGGCTGCACAATTTTTACGCCGCCGACGATACGGTAACGGCCTTTGCCGAACGCAATAAATTACCGCTGGGCGCCAGCTTTGTCACGCGCCAGGGTCACGTGATCAGCAAGAGCGGCGTGCGGTTTTATGCTTCCGATTCGGAGCAGGACGGCATGCTGGCGCGCCAGCAGGAAATCGAAAACATCACCAAGCAGTTGCGTGCGCAGCAGATGCTGGCCGACGAAGCCCGTTCGCGTTCGGTGCGTGCCGAGGCGGCGCTGTCGCAGGCCACCCAGCGCCTGCAGGAAATGCGCCAGCGCCACACCGGCCTGACGCAGGCGGTGCATGGTTTGCAGATCGATGTCATGAAATTGTCCGAGTTGCAGGAGCGCTTCAATCAGCGCAGCTCGCAGATTTCCTCCGACCTGGCAGAAATCGCGGCGCAGGAAAGCGAACAGCAGCAGGTCAAGATGGAGTCGGAAGCCAAGTTCGAACAGCTTGACGCCGAGCTGGCCGAGCTGCAGGAAAAACACGAAGACGGACAAACCGATTACCTGAGCAAAGAACAGCAACTCAACGATGCGCGCCAGCGTCTGCGCGAGATGGAGCGGGCTGCGCAAGAAGCGGAATTCGCCGAAAAATCCCATCGCAACAAGATCGAAGAACTCAAGCGCAGCATTGCCACCGCGCTGGAGCAGGCGGCGCAGCTGTTTGCCAATATGCAGCAAGGCCACCTTGAGCTGGAAAGCCTGGACGATCAGGCCGCGCAAGCCGGTTTGCAAGATTTGCTGGACAAGCGCAGCGAACAGGAGCGCGCACTGGCAGATACCCGCCATGAACTGGACCAGGTCTCGCAGAATTTGCGTCAGCATGAAGAAACCCGTTTGCAAGCCGAGCGCAGCCTGCAACCGCAGCGCGACCGCATCATGGAATTGCAATTGAAAGAACAGGCGGCGCGCCTGAACCAGGAACAATACGTGCAGCAGCTGCTCGAAGCCCAGGCCGATGAGGCAGCCTTGAGCGAGAAACTGACCGCCGACATGCGCCCCTCCTATCTGCAAGGCGAAGTGACGCGCCTGACCAACGCCATCGGCGCCCTCGGCGCAGTCAATCTGGCGGCGCTGGACGAGTTGGCGCAGGCCTCCGAGCGCAAGAATTTCCTGGATGCGCAAAATGCCGACCTGACCGAGGCCATCAATACGTTGCAAGATGCGATCCACAAGATCGACAAGGAAACCCGCGACCTGCTGCAAGATACTTTCGACAAGGTGAATCACCATTTTGCCGAACTGTTCCCGATCCTGTTCGGCGGCGGCCAGGCCAAGCTGATCATGACCGGCGACGAAATCCTCGACTCCGGCGTGCAAGTCATGGCGCAACCGCCGGGTAAGAAGAATGCAACGATTCACCTGCTGTCCGGCGGCGAGAAGGCACTCACCGCGACAGCCCTGGTGTTTTCGATGTTCCAGTTGAATCCGGCGCCATTCTGCCTGCTCGATGAGGTCGACGCGCCGCTGGATGACGCCAATACTGAACGTTTCTGCAATATGGTGAAACGGATGTCGGTCCATACCCAATTCCTGTTCATCTCGCATAACAAGATTGCGATGGAAATGGCGCAGCAGCTGATTGGGGTGACGATGCAGGAGCAGGGGGTATCGCGGATTGTTGCGGTCGATATGGAAGCCGCGCGAAGTTTTGCCGCTGATCCTGTGGCGGCCTGAAGATAATAATAGATGACCGGAAATGCAACTTGGCCAGCTTGACAACTTTTTTAGGCGCCACTAAGCTGATTTTCTGGTCGTAATGCAATATATTGTGAGGTGTGTCTCAATAATTTTACGTTGGCGGTATATGCAGTGGTATATGCAGTAATACTGGATATTGTTTTTATAAAAATAAACCGCATTTCCGGCAGCCGGAATGCCGTTATGTTTTAACTAATAAAAAGCTATTTGCGTGGTCACTGACAACTATTTTAGAAGTGTTTTTTCCTCGGATTCAATCAATGACCAGTCCACAATTTCAATCACGAATCTTCAGCGCGCGTCCGGCCTGCGCGCCGGCGTTCGCTATTAAGGCATCAGCAGAATGACAGATCTACAAACCAGCCTGTTTATCATTGGAGGCGCGTTTCTTGTTGGCGTCATTTCCTACAACAAATGGCAGGAATACAAAGCCAAGAAGAGTGTCGAGCGGGCGTTTTCCGGGTCGCACGACGATGTTCTGATGACTCCCGGCAAAGAAAACGGCGAAGCGCCGGTCCGGCATGAGCCGAAGCTGTTCGAAGCCGAATTTGATGCGGACGCGATGTCCGCTGTGCCGCATGACGACCTGGAGCAAAGCGCAGAGCAGCAGGCAATCGAACCGCAACTCGGCAATCCGGTATCGGCACCGGCGCTGACGCCGACGCCGGCTGTACGCAAGGATCTGCCGGTGGACGAGCTGATCGATTGCGCCATTCCGCTGGTGCTGGAATCGCCGGTACGCGGCGACAAGGCCTTGCCGGCGCTGCAAACCTTGCGCCATGTCGGTAACAAGCCTATCCATTTTATCGGCGAGGATCTCAACGGCGAATGGGAGCCGGTTGCGCACGGCGGCGTTTACAGCACTCTGCTGGCCGGCGTGCAGCTGGCCAATCGTACTAACCCGCTCAATGAAATCGAGTATTCCGAACTGGTGACCCGCTTGCGTCAGATCGCCGATGACCTGGGCGCCGAACCGGAGTTGCCGGAAATGACCGAAGTAATGCACACCGCGCGCGGCTTGCATCAGTTCGTGATCGAGCACGACGCCCAACTGGGTGTGAATATTCAGTCCAGCGGCGCGCCCTGGGCCATCAGCACTTTGCTGGCGGCGCTGAGCCGTCAAGGTTTTGACGCCCGGCCGGAAGGCCGCATGGTGATGTCGGACGGTGACGGCGGCCTGCTGTTCTCTTTATCCACCAATGCCAGCGCGGTTGCGGAAACCACCAGCCGCCTGACCTTGTTGCTCGATGTGCCGCGGGTGGCCCCTGATCGCGACGGTTACGGTGCGATGGTAGCCTGCGCCCGTTCGCTGGCGGCGCGCCTGGGCGGCGTGCTGGTCGACGACAGCAACCAGGCACTGGCCGACGTCCAGCTGGCGGAGATCGCCGGTCAGGTCGACGCCTTCTACCGTGAAATGGAAGCCGCTGAAATTTCAGCCGGTTCGATTCGGGCTTTGCGTCTATTTAGTTAACTATGCCTTCTTCTTTATCTCAAGCAGGCGGCCCGGGAAATGCCCCCGATGCCGCCGAATGGCGCTTGCGCGCCGCCTGGCTGGCGGCCGAATTAAACCGCCATAATCATTCCTACTACGTGCTCGACAACCCTTCGATTCCGGATGCCGAATACGATCAGTTATTCCGCGAATTGCAGGCGCTGGAACAAGCCCATCCCGAACTCAATACGCCCGATTCACCGACCCAGCGGGTCGGCGCTGCGCCGTTGCCGCTATTTGAACAGGTGACGCATTCGATACCGATGCTGTCTTTGGGGAACGGCTTTGAAGACAACGACATCGTCGAATTCGACCGTCGCGTCAGGGACGGTCTCGACACTCAGACCGACACCGAGATCGAGTACGCCGCCGAGTTGAAGTTCGACGGCCTGGCCATCAACCTGCGTTACGAAGACGGCGTGCTGGTGCAGGCAGCTACCCGCGGCGACGGCAGCACCGGTGAAAATGTCACCAGCAACATCCGCACCGTGCGCGCGATCCCGCTGCGATTGCATACCGACAAACCGCCAAAGGTACTCGACGTGCGCGGCGAAGTGCTGATGTTCAAAGAAGATTTCGCCAAGCTCAATGCCCGTCAGCGTGAGGCGGAAATGAAAGAATTCGCCAATCCGCGCAATGCCGCGGCCGGTAGCTTGCGGCAACTCGATTCACGCATCACGGCACAGCGCACCTTGCGCTTTTTTGCCTATGGCATCGGGGCGCTGGAAGGCGCCGAGATGCCGCCATCGCACTCGGCGCTGCTGGATTGGTACAGCCAGCTCGGGCTGCCGGTGTGCAAGGAGCGCGGCGTGGTCAAAGGCGCTGCAGGCCTGCTGGAATTTTTCCGCGATATCGGCGGCAAGCGGGCGCAACTGCCTTACGAAATCGATGGCGTGGTGTATAAGGTGAATCGCCTGTTGCAGCAGCAGACGCTGGGATTCGTATCGCGTGCGCCGCGTTTTGCGCTGGCCCATAAATTCCCGGCGGAAGAAGCCACCACTCAGGTGCTGGACATCGAAGTGCAGATCGGCCGCACCGGCGCCGTCACCCCGGTGGCGCGCCTGGCGCCGGTGTTTGTCGGCGGCGTCACAGTCACCAACGCCACCCTGCACAATGAGGATGAGGTAAGGCGCAAGGATATTCACATCGGCGATACCGTGATTGTGCGGCGCGCCGGCGACGTGATTCCAGAAGTGGTTTCCTTTGTGCCGGAACTGCGGCCAGCCAACGCGCAAGCGTTTGTCATGCCTAGTGCATGTCCGATTTGCGGTTCTGCCATCGTCAAGCTGGAAGACGAAGCGATTGCGCGCTGCTCAGGTGGCTGGGTCAAATGCGCGGCGCAACGCAAGGGCGGCTTGCAGCATTTTGCATCGCGCCGCGCAATGGATATTGAAGGCCTGGGCGATCAACTGATCGAACAACTAGTCGATCGCCATATCATTTACACCGCCGCCGATCTGTACAAGCTGGGCCTGGTGAAACTGGCAGCGCTGGAACGCATGGCCGACAAATCTGCCCAAAATGTTTTGTCTGCGCTCGAAAAATCCAAATCGACTACCTTGGGCCGATTCATTTATGCGCTCGGCATCCGCCATGTCGGCGAGGCCACGGCGAAAGAGCTGGCGACGCATTTCGGCAGCATCGATGGCTTATTGCAGGCTTCCGAGGAGCAACTGCTGGAGGTCGCCGATATCGGTCCGGTGGTGGCACGTTCATTGCTCGCTTTTTTTGCCGATCCGCTGAATCGGGAGTTGGTCGAACAACTGCGGGCGGCAGGCATTCACTGGGCGGAGAACTTGCCGGCGGAAACCGCGTCCAAGTTCTTGTTAGGCAAAACCTTCG
>Ga0207117_1081_pt1 | contig 14684 bp, 10 predicted proteins | sample Alteio_BWMinHeat_45_FD_153502 | JGI IMG/M metagenome (GOLD analysis project Ga0207117, IMG submission 153502) | Enriched cells from forest soil in Barre Woods Harvard Forest LTER site, Petersham, Massachusetts, United States -... | ecosystem: Environmental > Terrestrial > Soil > Temperate forest >...
ACGTCATCACCTATCGCGGACGCTCGGCAGCGCGTGAAATCGGGAAGGCGCTTTCATTTGATCCAGAAACACTCGACCGCTTGGCTGGCTTGGTGGGCGCATGGGAATACAAGGATGCAAACGATACGCTCGAGCGGCAGTTTCATGACGCCGGGCTCGATCCGGCGCACCCGCGCATCCGCAAATTTTTTGAACTTTGCCAAATGGTGCAGGATTTGCCGCGTCATCTCGGGCAACACTCAGGCGGCATGGTCGTTTGCCAGGGGCAGCTTGATTCCATGGTGCCGCTCGAGCCGGCGACGATGCCGGGGCGCGTGGTGGTGCAATGGGATAAGGAAGATTGCGCGGACATGGGGATCGTGAAAATCGACCTCCTCGGACTGGGCATGATGGCTGTGCTCGAGGACTCGCTGAAACTTATTCGCGAGGATTATGGCGAGGAAGTGGATCTGGCGCGTTTGCCGGCGAATGACCGGACTGTTTATGAAACGCTGTGCAAAGCCGATACCGTGGGGATGTTTCAAATTGAGAGTCGTGCACAGATGTCGTGCTTGCCGCGGCTGAGGCCGAATTGTTTTTACGACATTGTGGTGCAGGTGGCGATCATACGGCCGGGGCCAATCGTCGGACAGATGGTGAATCCGTATTTGAAGCGTCGACAGGGGCGCGAGCCGGCTGAATGTTTGCATCCGTCGCTCGAACCGGTACTCTCGCGCACATTGGGAGTGCCGCTGTTTCAGGAACAGTTGCTGCGAATAGCCATGATTGCGGCGGGATTCACCGGAGGAGAAGCAGAAGAATTGCGGCGGGCGTTTGGGTTCAAGCGTTCGGAAAAACGCATGAAAGAGGTGGAAGTAAAACTTCGCCGAGGCATGGAGCAGAACGGAATTCTTGGCGCGACGCAGGACAGAATCGTTCAGTCCATTACATCATTCGCGCTCTATGGGTTTCCCGAGTCGCATGCGGCCAGTTTTGCCCTGCTTGCGTATGCCAGCGCGTATTTGAAATGCCATTACCTGGCGGCGTTTACGGCGGCGATGCTGAATAACCAGCCGATGGGATTTTATAATGCCGCCACATTGGTGAAGGACGCGCAGCGGCACGGGTTGAAAGTGCGGCCGATTGATGTGACTTGCTCGGACTGGGTGTGCACGCTCGAAAAAGATGGCGAACGGGTGGTTATGAGGCTCGGGTTGCGTTATGTGAAAGGATTACGACAGGAGATCGCGCTGAAACTTCTCGAGGAGCGCTTGATGCGGCCGTTCACTTCGATCGAAGATTTGAAATTGCGCGTACCTGGATTACAGAAGAGCGAAATGGCAACGCTTGCGTCGATTGGTGCGCTGAATTTTATTTCTGCAGAAAGCGGTGTCCGGCGCAGAATTCACCGGCGTGACGCATTGTGGCAGATCGAGCGAGTTTCGCGGCGTGCGGGGCCTTTGCTCGAGCGAGCTACGTTAGAAAATGCGGCGCTGGAAAATTCTGTGGCAGATGGCGCTGCGAGTGATTCACAGCAGAAGCAGGAACTTCACGTTCGCGCCAGCGCTGCTGTGCCGAGAGCAATTTCTTCTTCGCGCGAGAGCGAGTCTCCTTTGCAGCCGATGACGGCGGAAGAAAGGCTGGTTGCGGATTTTCACGGCACGGGAATGACGGTGGGACCACATCCAATGGCCTACCATCGCGCGGAATTAAGGAAGCAAGGGATACGGTCTGCAAACGAGCTTGGCACGATTCCCGATGGTACCTGGGTGCGCATTGCGGGGTCGGTGATCGCGCGGCAACGTCCCGGGACCGCGAAAGGATTCGTGTTTCTCAGCATCGAGGATGAGACGGGGATTTCGAACGCCATTATCACGCCGAAACTTTTCGAGCAGGATCATGTGGTGGTGGTGCATCAGCAATTCTTGCTGATCGAAGGGCCGCTTCAAAATCAGGACAACGTGATTTCCGTGAAAGCTGCGCGCATTCGGCCACTATCCATCACGCGAGCCGAGACCGTATCGCACGATTTTCACTAAGCGATGCCGACAAGGGTTTGCTGTGCACATGCCGTTCTTTACCGGGGTGACCACAATTCGACTGGTTGAACTTCGTGGCGGCGTGTCGTAATCTATCTTCACCGCATTTGCACTTCTGCGCGCCCGTAGCTCAGCTGGATAGAGCGTCTGGCTACGAACCAGATCAAAGTCCTTTCAATCATTGGCCTTGTGAATGTTTTCTATAACTTACCGAAGTTCTGATGCCCTTCCGCATCGTTCCTTTTTGCTCCGTCGGGTCAAGTTTGGGTCAAGTCAGCCTGCCGAAGCCGTAGCGCAGAGGGCTAAAGTTGGAGGCGTTTTTGGTGACCCCCACGTAAGAGAGACCTGCAGCTTCGCACGTTATGAGTGAGACGATTTTCACTACTGCCCTCCCACATTTACGCTGCACTACAAACCACACGCACGAAGTCAACTGGTACGCAAACGGTACGCATTTCAGCGATCGTCGCAAGAAAAACAGGTAAGGCGAAGACAAGCCTTCATATCCCATTGGTACTGAACCGCCCATCAGCCGTTTCCTTTACGAATTCCTCCACCGAACCATCTCTGACCGCGAAGGCTTTGAACTTCCGCAGAATTCCCAGGACTCGTTCTTCCTTCCATTGACCAGCCCCAAAAATCTTCACGCCGTTGAGAAAGTTAGTGAGTGCAATCGGGGTCGTAGGACCAATCTGTTTTAATGTCATCAACACGTGATAATCCTCTGCCTCAACGATAGCGGCCTTATCTTTCAATCGGGTTCCGATCGCGAGTCCCGAAAAAAGCAGAGTGACAGCTAGGACCACCGGGTTGGCGGCGGACGCTGCCGCCGTGGCGTATGTTGCGATACCAATGGCTCCAGGAGCGAGCGACGAAACGAGATTCAGTTGATCGTTTCGCACTATCCAACGAGTCCAGCCGAGCTGACCACCGTAATGGTGGTGTCCACTTTGGACGGTGTGACTTTCAACAAACGCGCTCGCCTTCTTAATCAGTTCTGGTTTCAGATCGGCCGGTATTTCAGAAGAGGATTGAAAAAAGGCGACAACCTTTGCAACTTCGTCATCACGTTGGCCAGGCGTTTCTGGATAAGGATCGTCCATTATTTCCATGTTCCCTCCTCGCAACTTCCAGATCATTCTAAACGTCACGGATATGATCGCGCGCTTCAATCAGAACTAGAAGAGTCGCTATTGTCGCATTTTGAGATAGGTGGTGATAATCCCTGTTCGCAACATCTATCCGGAAACGCATTCTCTCGGCCACCGAAATGCGTACTTGCGATTCGGCCTAGTGCTTTGAGAAGGCGGGATATCCAAACCGCATTAGGATGAGGGCGAAGATGCAAAGGGCCAGAATTATCCAGACCTCTACCATCCGAGAAGGTCTCGTCTTCGCCAAAGCTCCAGTGTTCTTTCTGAATCGCGGCCCAAGAAAGACCGCTAGGTTTATCGCGGCTGTGACCACGATGCAGGCGAGGGCGAAGACCCAAAGCAGCGCAGCAGGTGGGGTCAAATACAATGCAAAAATACAGCCCGCCAGTACGCCTATGTTGATAACGAGAGCTTTCTTCCAAAGACGCATTATGGCGGGCGACGGAATCCCTCTTCGCGCTAACTATATCAAACTGAGATAGGTAGTGATAATCCCTGTTCTCGACAGTTATCTGAATTTCGGTGTCCGGTTGATACGTTTGTCAGGACTTGGGATTCAGCAGAGGACGCCGTGTCCGTGCAATTCTCGGCTATTAGTGTTTTCTTGCTTCGATGTACAGCGCCGACGACTCGTGCATTGGAAGGAGTGAATCGGTGAAATCCCTCACACGAATTTCCATCGTACTCATCGCAATCAGCTTGGCTCTTCCGCTATGGAGCGCGTTCTACTTGATTCCATTTGTACAGCCGGAGCGCGCACAGATTCAGGCAGGCGAACTTCATTATATGTTTAGCTATGAGAATTGGGTGCATGAGGAGGATTTGGGCGTCTAGCCATTTCGATGGTTGCGTTGCTCATACTCTTCATTCCGTATCGGAGGGGAGAACGCTGGGCCTTCGTAGCATTGGTGTTCCTTGCCGTCGCTTATTACGTGCCCGTATGGCTTTTCGGGGGCATCCCGAATTTAGGTACTTGGCCCGTATTTCGAAACTGGAACCTGCCGCAGCACCAAGTTGGAAATCTTGCGTGGGTATCTTGGTCTTCGTTCTTACTTACTGCCTCCCTAGTCCTTGGTCTCATCATTTCGACCCCGATCTTCTTCCGTAGGAAGCGCATCTGAGACCCAGACGGAGCGTCTAGATTGCACATCGAGAGAGCTGTCTTGAGAATCCAGGCTGACTCTCGATAAATCGCGTAATAGGAAACTCCTGGATAGATGTCGAGAAATCCGCTTACCACCATCTATCTCAAGATGAGATAGCTAGTGATAATCCCTGTTCTCGACACCTATCCGGCACTCTCGAACATTGACGACGTGTTGCCGGTTATTTTGCGGAAGGCTTTCGAGATCGAACGGCGTTTCGACTGCGAAATAATCGGTTGTACCGACCTTCGGTCAACTTCTAAGTTGGTTCCTGTATGTTCGGTTTGAATTTACCTATCCGCAACGAAAGAGCGTAGCATCAAAGGGCAGAGCAGATCACTCATAGCTCATGCACTCGGTAGAGGAGCTTTATGTCAAAGCAGGCAGCAGAGCATCATCACAAGGCAGCAGAGCATCATGAACACGCGGCACGACACCACAAGGAAGCCGCTAAGCATTACGAAGCAGGCAAACACGAGACAGCAGCCCACCACGCACACCTAGCCCACGGTCACCTACAACACGCCACCCACCACGCAGGGGAAGCAGCCAAAGCCCACATCCAAGATCACGGCAACAAGACCATCACGGCCAAAGCCTAGTTCTTAGGGCGACAGTGCAGCGGTACGCTGCTGCCCCGGCGTCGAAGAGACTCCGCACAGAAAACCGCTCCAATCGCCCGCCTCTTAACTTCGTTTTTCTGTTGAGGGATATTAGGTATAACCGTGGAGAGGAAACTTAGTGTCTTCGTTCTGTCCAGTACTCGCCTCTTGAGGGAATCGATCGAACGCATGGTCAGGAGGAAGCCCGATCTGGATTTGAGAGGGGCTGGATCGATTCGGGCCGATTCCAAGGACGAAGTGACTGCCTCGGATGCCGAAGTTCTTGTGACAGATTCGTTGCAGTTCGTTCTTGAGACGAAAGGGTGGCGGGCGGAATCAACGACTGAGCGTCCGAAAATCGAGGTTGTGCTGGTGGCGATGGACGATGACAAGAAGCAATTCCTGAGTGCCGTAAAGCAAGGCGTGTTGGGATACGTCCTGAAGGATGCTCCGGCCATTGAAGCTATTGGTGCAATTCGTGCGGTAGCACGAGGAGAAGCGATCTGTCCGCCGCATTTTATCCGAGTTCTATTCGATTGCGTCGCATTTCAATCCTTGGATCTTCCCAACGCGCGAACACGGCAGCAATGGGGCCTGACGCGTCGCGAACAGCAACTGATTCCATTGATCGGACGCGGAATGACCAATAAGGAAATCGCTGCTCAGTTTAGTCTTTCGGAAGAAACGGTGAAGAACCACGTTCACAGAATTCTGCGCAAGGTAGGCGTGCAACATCGACTGGAAGTCTTCGAAGCGTGCCAAACGGAATCAGCCGCGCTTTAAATGTCCAAGAATCACATCGCATCCGCGACCGCACCCCGAGCACTTGTTGGGTCTACGTATGTACGCCATCGAAAAGTTTGTACCGGCAGTACTCTACGGAACAGTGCTCAAGATTAGAGACCTGCCGAGCGACGCGCCCGCTTGCCACCGATAGATGTTGATAAATCCGCTTATCACCACGTATCTCAGAATGAGATAGCTGGTGATAATCCCTGTTCGCAACAGTTATCTGGAAGACAGAAGTTTCTCACTGTTCGGGCTGGGGGTGATGCTCCCTATTGGGGGCCGCTGTTCCTAGGCAAACTCGATCCGTTGATACCAATCGACAGCGGAGATTGTTGCTGACTATAGAAATCGCCATATCGAAAGTAGGAGTTCGTCACTACACAGTCTTTGACGCTCCATTCCCTCGCTCTCTGCTCCCACTCTGCCAAGAGTTGCAGAGGACCCTCTTTGAATTCTCCCGGCACAGGCAGGTATAAAGCTTCGAGCTTGAACCTCACAGTGGCAGTTACCCATTGGCCCGGTTGAATGGTGAGCATGCTTCCGATGGCGAACCTCGAACCGTAAAGATTCGTGGTAAGGCTTTTCACAAATCCCTGATTTTCTTTACGGGACTTGAACAGAACCTCGAACGTCGCCACTTCCCAGTAAAGGTGGTTCGGGTCCTGTCCGCGCTGGATCACGCCGGGGTCTGTGCTCCATGGAATCTGAATCGCTTCGGTGCTAATGTTTCGAAGCTCAACCTCGCCCTGCAAAACGCTGCCTTCTGTCGGCTTCTCATCGCTAACCGAAACCATCTTCACAGCGATTTCCCTCGGTTGCTGTCCTAATCCCACTACCCCATCCTTGATCATTCCCGGAGTGAGAGTACTGCAACCAGTAAGACTCTTTGCCTGGGCGAGATCTTCGGAAGATTTTGAGGGTTGTGCCGCCTTCGACAAGTCCACGGAGCCAATTTGCTGTGCACGAGCAGTCCCCAACAGCAGAAAGAAAGAGATGAGGACGGTTATTTTGCTCATTCTTAGAAAGCCTCTATCAACATCTCATCCGCCCATAGATTAGCAACATTCGGACCGGATACCGGATAGATGTTGCGAAATCCCCTTCGCACCATCTATCTCAGATTGAGATAGGTAGTGATAATCCCTGTTCGCAACACTTAACGAAAAAGCGAGTTTTCGGTATTCCGGGCATTGAAGTAATAGCTTAGCGTCGGTCTAAAAAGTGGTGCGCCGCCGCGAGCCCTATAGTGCTCAGAGCGACTGTCCATTCAAACAACTTTCTCGGTTTGGATCCCTTTGGTTGTCCTCGTGCCTTCAAATACAGAATATTGCCGATCATCAGAATCGGGATTCCAATGATAAACAAAGCCCGAAGCGAAAGACCATCCCAACGTAGGAGAGCGAGAAATGCAGTCGTGGCGGTTGTCATCGCCACATAGAAGCCAAGCACCCTAGCCTCGTCTGTCATCAGTAGCTTCCCTCGCTCATAGTGAACACTCGATGCTGACCAGCTCCGCCACGGTGCGACTATTGCCCCTATCTCACCGCAAAAATGGGCGTCCAGGCTAGAAATATCTCAACCTGAGATAGCTAGTGATAATCCCTGTTCGCAACAGTTATCCGATGAACTGTGCCTTTTCTAGCCTCAGCGGGCGCGAACACAAGCTTCACGGCTTTGGTTGGGGTGACCTCGGACCGAATCGCCGCATTCGGTTCATCAGCAGCGCGAGAATGCTGGCGTTTGCATTGGCGGGCGGCAATGTGTTCGGACCCGCCGTCGTCCGGGCTTCTAGCGAGGAAGCTGCCGAATTATCCACCAGGTTGTAGTCGCAGCCCTCGACATTCGGATGGTTCTCGTCGCACGGAATTAGGAGGAAGAGGTGTCCTACGAAATCTGTGTTGGTGGAAGCTCCCGGCGGGACTCCCACTCCCACAATTTCCCCCCGCTCATTGATGTTCCAAGCGGCGGACAAGCTCAGGCTCGAGTTGGGAGGAATAAGGTTGTTCAGATCGACCATGGAACCCCGCTCCCAGAGGAATGCACGCTGGACCGTCAAGAAGTCACAGGACGCGGACTCTCCAACGATCTGCCCTGTTTCGTTGACAGCATTTCCCTGGCTGCACGGGTCGCCATCAAGTGCGCCAAGGTTATTCATCTTGCCGTTTTTCCAAAGGAAGGCGAAGTAGTTTAGATCGCCCTGGGTAGTCGCGCCGCCGACAACATCTCCGGCTTCGTTCAGCCAGTACGGTGCCGAATAAGTTCCACCCAGTGTTCCGAGATCTCGAAGACTTCCGTTTTCCCAAAGAAATGCGTGTTGCGTAGTGTCCCCAGGTAGGTCTGATACACCGATCACCTGGCCGCGGTTGTTGACCATATCTCCGAAGCCAAGCGTGCCCCCGAACGAACCAAGATCAATCATTTTGCCATTTTCCCAAAGAAATGGGTCGGCGGCGGGCAACCCGGTTGTAGCGTTCGGTACAAAATTTATGTCGGACGATCCGGTTGTCTGTCCGCGCTCATTAACTCTCACGCCGATTTGTGTATCGGGCCCACCCAGCGTGCCAAGGTCAAACATGACGCCGTTCTGCCAAATGAACCCCCGTAATTGCGTGGGCAACCCGAAGGGATCAAAGGGATCCGGAATAGTATTTGTCGAAAACCCGATGATTTGGCCGCGATTATTAATATCCACGGCTAAACTCTCGTATCCGCCAAGGTTTCCAAGATCGGTCATCTTTCCATCATCCTTCCAAAGGATGGGCACATAGGCAGGCGCACCGTTCACCGGGTCAATCAGGCCATCTTGCGAATAACCGACGATCCAGCCGTGGCCGTTGATCGCGGTCACGGCACTACTGTTTTGTCCTGGGAGGGCGTCGAGTTTCTGGATTACACCGTCTTGCCAGCGAAACGCTTCAGACATGAAGCAGTCAGCGTTCCAGCAATTCGGGGCGCCGTAAAAATCAGGCGTGGATGTGTCTGCATAACCTGCAACGGTACCCTGGTTGTTCAGGACGCGGGCTCCAACCCCGGCACCGGAAAAATAGCTTGCCGGACCGCCGAAGGTGCCCATGTCAATGAGTTTGTAGTGATGATGGCTAGTGGAGGAATCAGAGCTTGAGAGAGCCTCGGCTGAGGGAGCGGCCGCTGCGGCCGCGTTAATCGTGATCGTATAGGTCGCGCTGGCCGTTGCGGGTGGTGACTCCATATCATGTACGGTGATAACCACATTGTTGAAGGTTCCGGCCTGGTTCGGGGTACCGAATATGAACGGGGCGGCCGGGGTTGGCGAAGAACAACCAGGGCCTTCGACATAGCCTAATATTCCTATCTGCAAACCAGGTGGGAGTGACGTAGAGGACCAGACGTATCCTTTTCCGAGGAAGCCAGGGTTGCCTCCACTGGCGGTGAGAAGGAACCCTGGATTTGAATAGCACTGCTGCGTTCCGTAAGCCCCTCCGACCGTTCCGTTGGCAGGAGTGCCCGAAGTAATCGTTAGTTTGGCGATTTTGATCGAATTCGAAACACCTGTGATCGATGCGGTGACCGTGTCCGTCGCTGTTATGGTTTGGCTACCGACGGTATTCAGTGTGGCCGAAAAATTTCCCGTGCCGTTCGTCAGAGGCGAATTTACAGGGAGCGACGCCAGGGAGTCAGTGCTCGTAAAGTGAACTGTCCCGGAGTAGGTGGTTGCCGGGTTGTTTGCTGCGTCGAGAGCAGTTACGGAGAAGCTCAATGATGTGCCGGGATTCGCTGCGCGTAGGGCTTTCACAGAAAAGTGAGTGGGCGCAGCGGAACCCACACTGATCGCACTGGAATTGCCGGTGACCGAAGCGGCCGTCGTGTCCGTTGCCGTAATGGTCTGGTTGCCAAGGGTATTCAAGGTGGCGGAGAACATCCCCGTACCATTCGTGAGCGTGGAATTGGCGGGCACTGTCGCTTGGGCGTCGGTGCTCGTGAAGTGCACTGTCCCAGAGTAGCTCGCCGTCACGTTGTTCGAGGCGTCGAGCGCATTGACTGAGAGGCTGATGGCCGTCCCGGCGGTGGCGGTCGCCGGAGCGGCGATGGAGAAGTGGGTAGGGCCCATGGCGATCACACTGACGGGCGTCGAAGTGCCCGTAATCGAACCTGCAACCGTGTCGGTGGCTGTGATCGTTTGGCCGCCGGGAGTCTTCAAGGTGGCGGAGAACGTCCCCATACCATTCGTGAGCGTGGAATTGGCGGGCATTGCCGCTTGGGCGTCGGTGCTCGTGAAGTGCACTGTCCCGGAGTAACGGGTGACAACATTGTTCGAGGCGTCGAGCGCATTGACTGAGAGGCTGATGGCCGTCCCGGCGGTGGCGGTCGCCGGAGCGGCGATGGAGAAGTGAGTGGCGGTTTGGGAGCCGCCACTCGCACCGCTCCCGCAAGCGCTCAGCACACACAGGCAGCAGATTGAGACCAGCACCAAGAGTGATGTTTTCATGTCCTCTCCTCCATTCGTCATTAGGCCGAATCTTTCAAGGTGATTTCCAGAGTGAATTCAGCACCGACTCGACACAGATCAGCACCGATCCGCCGGGTGCGTACGAAACGTGCCACCGTTCGGTCGCAGAAAAATTCCGAAGCGTGCGCTGTAGAGCAGATGTGAGTGCGGCCGCGTCCTGGGACTGAATCATCTCCACGTGGCGGGCGCACTGCTGGCACCAGCCACGCGAGGAGTTCCGGCGCCGGAGGATCAATACGCTTTCGGTTTCGATCCTGATCTGCGCTCTCGTTCCCGCCTTCGGGATTAATTTCAATGCACTTACCTTGCGAAGTATTCCGTGATAGATTCGGTTCCACATTAGGTTCCGCTACTCTCCTCGCTGCCTTACTGAGCGCATGGTGCACACGGCGGAGGTCAGAAGTCCTAAAGAAAGTGCTCAAGACTTCTAAAACTTTCTGAACCCGCGTATGAGCAAAGAAACAAAGCATTTCTACGAGTTCGGCCCCTTCCGGGTTGACCCCCACCGGCAGCTTCTGTTGCGCTCGGGTGAACCGGTGCCTCTGACTTCAAAGGCGTTCGAGACACTCCTGGTCTTGGTTCAACACAGCGAAAAGCTAGTATCCAAAGATGAGCTGATGAAGCAGCTTTGGCCCGACACCTTTGTTGAGGAATCGAACCTTACGCAGCACATTTCAATGCTGCGCAAAGCACTGGGTGAAAGCCCCCAGGACCGCCGATACGTGGTAACCATGCCTGGCCGTGGATACCGCTTTGCTGAACGGGTGAAGGAGATTTCCGAGGACAGCGGGGATTTGGTGCTGGAAGGTCATTCCGTTCAACAGGTGACGATCGAGGAGAGCGAAGACCGCCAGCGCAGCGCAGCGGAACTGCCGGCCGGTGCAACAGCTCACCGTAATCACCTGGCTTGGATTGGCGCGGCCGCCGGCTTCGTTGCGCTCGTTGCCTCAGGCTTGGGAATGTATCTTCACTTCCGTCGCGCCGTCCCGCTCACCGACAAGGACACAATCGTCCTACCAGATTTCGCGAACAATACTGGCGACCCCGTATTTGACGACGCGCTTAAACAGGCTCTAGCCATCCAGCTTGAGCAATCGCCATTTCTCAGGCTCGTCTCCGAGTCGCGTGTGGAGCAGACTTTGCGCCTCATGGGCCAGCCGGTAGATGCACGCCTGAACCAGAAGATCGCTCGCGAACTCTGTCAACGGGCAGGTGGCACGGCAGTCCTGGAAGGCGCGATTGCGAGCTTGGGCAGCGAATATATTTTGGGACTGAAGGCAGTGCACTGCGGCACGGGCGATACTCTGGCGCAGGAACAGGCAACAGCGGCGGGAAAGGAAGCGGTACTGAAGGCACTTGATGGCGCGGCGGTAAAAATTCGCGGGAAGCTCGGCGAATCGTTCAAGACAGTCGAGAAATATGCCACGCCGATCGAGCAGGCGACCACGCCATCGCTCGCGGCGCTCCAGGCCTACAGTCTCGGGCGGACGACGGCGTTTGGAAAAGGCGACATGGCGGGGTCAGTGCCGATGTTCCAACGCGCGATTCATTTCGATTCGAATTTCGCCATGGCGTATGCCTCGCTCGGGGTGATTTACTCGAACCTCGGCGAATCCGCCCTGGCATCGGAGAACACGGGGAGGGCATACGACTTGCGCGAGCGGGTAAGCGAACGCGAAAAATTTTACATCGAGTCTCATTACCACGACCTTGTCACTGGCGACTTGAACAAGATGCAGCAGATCTACACCCTCTGGGCGCAGGTCTACCCGCGGGATTCGGTGCCGCCCGTAAATCTCAACATCGTTTATGTAACCCTGGGGCAATACGAGAAATCTCTAGCGGCAATTCAGCAGGGCCTCCGCCTCGATCCGGGAAGCGGATTAGCGTACGACGCGCTGTTGAGCACCTATCTCAATCTGAACCGACTCGACGATGCCCAGGCGACGATCGAGGAGGTGCAAAGGAAAAACCTCGATTCTCCTTCCTTGCATCTCCAAATCTATTTGCTTGCCTTCATGCGCACTGATGTTCGAGGAATGGAACAGCAACTCGCCTGGGCAGCGGGCAAGCCGGGGTTGGAGGATGTGCTCCTTGGGCACGAGGCGAAGATTGCCGCCTATTCGGGACGGCTTGTGAAAGCTCGAGAGATTTCTCGCCAAGCAGTACTTTCAGCCCAGCGTGCGGACGAGAAAGAGACAGCAGCAGCTTATGAAGCCGATTCTGCAATACGCGAAGCCCTCTTTGGCAATGTGGGCCGCGGACGAGAGCGGGCGGCCGGTGCGCTGGCTCTTTCAACTGGGAGAGATGTGCAATACGGCGCGGCGCTGGCGCTGGCGCTGGCGCATGATTCGCCTCAGGCGGAGAAACTCGCTGAAGATTTGGCCGAGCGCTTCCCTGACGATACGGTGGTGCAGTTCAACTACGTGCCGACACTTCGTGCGCAAATCGCGCTCGACCGCCACGATGCAAGAAATTCAGCGAACGCCGGTGCTGCCGAAGCCATTGAGGCTCTCGAAGCGGCAGCGCCATACGAATTGGGATCAGCGAGTAGGGGCGGCTTCGATCCATCTTTGTATCCGATTTACATCCGCGGCGAAGCGTACCTAGCTGGACATCGAGCCAGCGAAGCTGTTGCCGTTTTCCAGAAAATCATCGACTACCGCGGTGTTGTACAAGACGGGCCCATCGGGGCACTCGCGCATTTGCAACTTGGGCGCGCCTATGCGATGCAGGAAGGATCCGTGAAGGCTCGCGCCGCCTATAATGAATTCTTCACGCTGTGGAAAGATGCTGATCCCGAGATTCCCATCCTGAAGCAAGCCAAAGCCGAGTACGCGAAGCTCCAATAACTGTCGGAACTTGTGTCTCAAGTGGGACCGAGCCGAATAGATGTCGGGAAATCCTCTTATCACCAGCAATCTCAGGATGAGATAGCTAGTGATAATCCCTGTTCTCGACACCTACCTGCAAGTCCGCGTTCTTAGGGACATAAAATGCGGTACTTCGAGTGGCCCGCAACCGGGAGCAATTTAAGATCACTTGCTACAAGCCGACTTCCCCTTACCGATCGGCTCGACATGGATCAATTCCGGTTTGCCGACTGCTCGGGATTTGCCAATGTTTGCGCTACCGCCCGTGAATCCCAGGTCAGCTACCAGTCGATAGCGCAACAAATGGAAAGAGCTACTCGCAGTCGAACTACCGCAGCGAGATGCCAATCGCTGCATTCTCGTCAGGGGATGCAAGCCAGAATTCGTACTTCTCTGCGACGCTGAAGAACTGCTGCATCTCCTCCGCAGTTGGCGGTGCGGGAGGCCTGTTCGGATCGAATGGCCGTGCGAGCTCGCGGAAGAAGCTGTAGAGTTCCTGCTTGGTCACGATAATTGAGGTCATCGGGCTAGGAGAAGTATTTCGGACTGCGTGCCTGACATTTCCGGGGATAGAAACGACCTCGGCGGCATTCACTGTTTGCCAGCCCGCGGACGGACCCTCGGCCTGGAATACCTCAAGCGAACCATTCAGCACATAAAATATCTCTGGATCGGCGTGGCTATGGAGTGGAATCACGACTCCTGAGGGGACCGTTCCGCGCATCACGCCGATCTGGTCGTTGATTTGTTCGGGCGTGGAGAGAAACTGGAGCAAGACGCCGAGAACAATGAATGTCTGCTGCTCGCTTTTGCTGCTCGTACCCGTCTTTGTTTCAGATGTCACGTTCATTAGGAAATCTCCTTATGTGGCTCAAGTTCCTGCATTTCAATGAAAACGCAAAAACGAATGAGCGAAGGGTCAAATACTTCGCTTCTGTATCCAATCGTTCGGTTCTTTGCAGGGTCAAAAGACATCTAAAACTTGTGATGGACGCCGAACTCCTTGTTCAGAGGATCGCCAACAAAATCTCGCCGGAACCAATACGTCAGATTCTCGAAAAACAGGTCTTAGCAAAGGTTCTTACTCCGGGCGAGTTTGAGCTCGGTCTCGGATCGCACAGTCTGTCGAGATACTGCTACGCGCCTGGAGAGATGATTCTCTGCCGGAGGAACACCGAGGAATGGGTGCGTTGGCGCAGTCCAATTCAAATGCTGCTGATCACGGTGCCGGACCAGACGTTGCATTCTGTCGCAGAGGAGATGGGTGGTAGAGCACCGGAGTTGAATGGAACGCCGCTCCTGAAAGACGAGCGAATTCGCGCGTTGGTGGCGGCAGCTGAAGCTGATGTTGCAAACGGATCTTCAGCCGGGAGAATCTACACGGATTCAATCGGGCGAGCTCTGGCAGCCGCGCTGATGCACTCGCAGGGAGTATCGCGGAGCTCGATGCGCCACTACCGTGGGGGTCTCTCCCCCGTGCAACTCCGCCGGGTGACCAGCCTTGTTCATGAAAACCTCCATGAAGACGTGAGGTTGATGCAGATGGCCGAGGAAGCAAAGCTGAGCCCGGCATACTTCTCTCAAATGTTCCATCAATCGACGGGAGTTGCTCCGCAC
>Ga0207117_1084_pt1 | contig 14430 bp, 7 predicted proteins | sample Alteio_BWMinHeat_45_FD_153502 | JGI IMG/M metagenome (GOLD analysis project Ga0207117, IMG submission 153502) | Enriched cells from forest soil in Barre Woods Harvard Forest LTER site, Petersham, Massachusetts, United States -... | ecosystem: Environmental > Terrestrial > Soil > Temperate forest >...
CCAGCGATCGGAGGAGCGCTAGTTGGGGAAGGCTGCCACTTCGTGGATCTTATGTACTGGCTGCTGGAATCCGAGCCGACCCTTGTCTCTGCCTTTTCACTTCCTAAAGCAACCGTAGAACCAATTGGGGAAAATAATATCGCCTGCAGCTTCCTGTTTGCGGACGGCTCCGTTGCGAATCTGACCTATTGCACCATGGGAAACTTGAGCGGCGGTGGGGAACAACTAGAGGCGTTTGCGCCAGGAATTAGCGCTGTGAGCGAGAACTTCAAGCGCTTGAAAGTCATCGCCGGCGTTCGCACATCGCAAAACTTTTGGTTTCCAAAGAAGGGGTACTCTGCCCAAATGCGAAGCTTCTTGGACGCGATTCGAAACGGGACTCCGTGCGATCCGTCTGTGGATGATGGCGTTCGGGCAACCGTCTGCTGTTTGAGAATTCTCCAGTCGGCGACCAAGTTAGAGCCGTGTCCAATCGATCTACAATCCGTTGTTCAAGCTTGCGCTTCTGCCGCTTGATGGCAGTCGGAACAATTTCCAGGCTTTTCGTTCGTAATTTCAATCTTCGTGGCACCTAGCGATGAACCCCCTTAAACCAACTTGCGGAAAGCTCATTCTGGAGATCGGCAACTGGCCGCCTCCCGTATGTAGCTGGTCGATGAGCCTGGTTGGTCTACGCAAGGAACTAGAAGCACGCGGCTGGGAATGCCGCGTCATGAACTTGAATGAGAATCGCCGCAAGCCCAGTCCCGAGTACATCGACGTTCAAGGCTTTTGGGACTACGTTCTAAAACTCTGTCGTTGTATTAAGGACGGCTGTGCGGTCCACGTTCGAGTAAATGGAGAGGCAATTAAAGGATACATCCTTGCATTCCTGGCCTTACTCGCAGCAAAGATTGGGCACCGCCCTGCACTGCTCACCTATGGCGGAGGGCATCAACAAACATATTTTCCGGCTCCTCGGTTAAGTTTCAGACATCTTGCGTTTTCAGTGCTTTTTCGTCTCGCCGCGCGAATTTATTGCAACAACCAGACGGTTAAAAATGTCATCCTCGGTACAGGGATCCCTTCAGAGCGAGTTCTTCCCATACCGCACACGTCGGCTGAATATATCGAGTTCTCGCCTTTGCCATTACCCCAGGCGTTACGCGAGTTCCTTGATCGTCATGACGGGGTATTTTTTAGTTATGTCTGTTATCGGAAGGAATTTGTGCTGGATTTTCTGGCAGAAGTAATTCGCCGGTCGCGGAAGCTCTGGCCCAGGATCGGATTCCTCTTTGTCGGACCATGGGAGCGTGAGTTGCCGCCCATGGAGGAGTTTCTCAGCGCGCAGGGCATTCGAGACAGCATCTTCTTAATGGGCTCCATCCCGCACGAAATGTTCCTGACGCTCCTGAGCCGCTCGCTCGCGTACATCCGCACACCAATTACCGACGGAGTTTGCTCATCGGTGCTTGAGTCACTCGCACTAAGAATTCCTGTTTTGGCATCCCATAACTCAACCCGCCCTCACGGTACAGAGCTATGGGAACCAGGGAACGTGGAGGCTCTGCTGTTTTTAATGAAGCAGGTTATCGAAAACAGAGTAGAGTTCGTTGCCCGACTTCCTGAAGTCAGACTGGAAGATAATACAGCAAAACTTGCGAATGACATCGAAACACTCTGCTTAAACCATGTACTTAAGTCTCCATACCCAGCAACAGTAGAACTGTCATAACGCAGCGATACAGCGATTATCGCTGCAAGGAAGGTCGAGGATCAGCAGCTTATGATGACTGCAAAGCCTGAAGTAGCGATCACCAACGGGATTCCCCAACAGCACGGAGATCATGTGGATGCGCGACGGACGCTAGCGCCTCGCGATACCGTTATGACTGGGGAAGAATATTGCCGATCAAAACCAATCTACCGGAGCTTACTTGCTCTTCTTCGCTGTCCGGATTGCAGTAGCCATCTGAAAGAGACGAGTCAATCTCTGGCGTGCCAGGCGTGTCGCCGATTATTCCCATTCGTGAATGGCATTGTGCAATTTGTTCCATCTGAAGATTACGCAGGCAATTTTGGTTTTGAGTGGAGCAAGTATAGCCGAACGCAACTCGATCGCGAGGGTTGGGCGTGGTCGGAGGAAGCGTTCCGGCTCAAGACGGGATTTTCTCCGGAAGAAATCCGAGGAAAGTGGGTTTTGGATGTCGGATGTGGCATGGGCCGTTTTGCCGAAGTGGCCAGCCGATGGGGAGCGAACGTTGTGGGCATCGATTTAAGCCGGGCGGCCGAAGTTGCGGCCCATAACCTTGCCCACCGCGAGAATGTCTGGATTTGCCGCACGGATCTGCGCCGACTGCCATTCGCGCTCGAGAGCTTCGATTACATTTACAGTATTGGGGTCCTCCATCACACGCCTGATTGCAAGGAATCTTTTAAAGGGCTTGTTCCATTTTTGAAGCCAGGTGGAACCATTGCAATTTGGGTCTATAGCGCATATGACAAGTGGTATCGCATGAGCGACGTCTACCGAAAACTTACAACCCGACTCTCGGCTTCTTCGCTTCACACTGTCTGCCGTATTGTGGATTCGTTGTACTACGCGCACATGGCTTTGCGTCACATTCCCGCAGTAGGCCGATATCTCAGCGGAATTCTCAATTACCTGGTACCGATTCCTTTGTACTCGAATCGCGAATTGCGGACATTGGATTCTTTTGACTGGTATTCACCCAAATATCAATCCAAGCACACGTATGAAGAGGTTTTTCGGTGGTTGGAAGAGTGCGGGTTGCGTGATCTGCGGGTACTATTCCAGCCAGTCGCTGTACGCGGACGCAAAGCGGAAGCTTATTGAATCCGCATAAGATAGACATCCGAGTATTGAGGAAATCCCGTATTGGAAATGTTGAAGTTGCTGTCGAAGATCAGATACTTGCCGTCGCGGCTGATAGATGCCCGCGGTACAGCCCAGTAGTTTTCGGCGCTGCGCGACCAGCTATAGCCCAGCCGTTGCACCTGTGAGCCGTCGATCTTTACGAGTATCAGTTCTTCATCATAGGGTCGCCACAGCGATTGCCAGTTAGCTGCCAGATCCTGCGGATAGAAACAGGAGTAATCCGGACAGACCCCCTGATCGAACATCGACAACAACGCCCATTTGCCGCTGGAGCTGTTGCCGTTATCGCGGTAGCTGATTTCCCACGCCGGCAGTTTGGGATTTGGCGGTGCTCCGATCAGGCAATTTACCGGAGCCTTGGCATTGATATCAATGACGGTTAAGCTCGACCACATTTCCGATCCGCAAGCATTCAAGGAAGCAACGCCGCTTGCACTCGAGATCATCACCTCGCGACCTTGTAAATCGCTGCCGACTTCAGAATGGCTGGAATAGCCAAAAGGGGGCTGCCAGTACAATGTTCCGTCAGTGTTGTAAATGCACTGCGTGCCGTTGCACAGCGCGCCGGTCAGCAGCATCTTGCCGGAAGGGAAGATTTGAATCTTATGCCAACCTCCCTCTTGCGTTCCAACCACGATGCTATTCGAAATGACCCTATTGGTTGCGAGATTATACAGCACAGCCACGTTCTGGCTGGTGGATCCGCCAATGGGCGTACACACCAGCCATAGCTTGCTGCCATCCTCGGAGAGATCTTCCTGATCTGGGATCGCACAGTTGGAATATCCGTCGAAAGTATGCAGAGTTGCGCTGCTGATCGCATTGCCCGAAACTGTGGCTTTCAGGAATTGATTGCTGTTGGTGTAATAAAAGACCGCCGGATTTACCGGATCCCAGGGATAAACGTTGGTGTTTGAGGCCGGCATCTTCCGGAGGGGTACGACCACATTCCCACGCAGGTCCACGATGACTTTGCCGCCGTTGTCCAGAAATAACATTACTTTGGAATCGTCGGCGTTGAACGATGTGATCGTCCCATAATAATGATGAGCCGGAACCCCAAACTGCGCGATTCCGTCGGTGAGCCGAATCACCCGGCATCCATACTGCGGATCTACGTAGCTTCGACCAACAGCCGGAGGCAGGAATCGGTTATAGCTGTCGGGAATATGGACTTTCTCATCATCGATTTGTCCGCAAATTAAGCTCGAAGGTGCTGGTGCCCGTTTGGCGGGCGAAAGTGATGATCTCGGGGGCGTAACGCGAGCGCCGTCGCCGCGACCTCTGCTTAAAATGATTGCAGCAACAGCGATCAAAACGGTTGCGAGGACCAATAATCCACGTGAAGCGCGTTGACTCATTCGGATTGATTCAGGATTGGGACCTCCGAGGAATAAGCCCCACCCGATCTCGGGCGAATTGTAATACCTTTGCTTTTCCGGATCCTGAAAAATCCAAATGTTTCTTATTGGATCTTTATCATGTAAACATCTGTGTACTGTGAAAAGCCGGTGTTGGAAATGTCGAAATTGCTGTCGAACACCAGATATCTTCCGTCACGGCTGATCGAGGCGCGCGGGACGGCCCAGTAGTTCTCCGCGCTTCGCGACCAGCTATAGCCAAGCCGATAAGTCTGCGAGCCATCCACTTTAACCAGCACTAATTCCTCGTAATATGGCCCCCAGAGCGATTGCCAACTCGAAGCTAGATCCTGCGGAAAGAAGCAGGAGTAATCCGGACAGGTACCCTGATCGAACATGGACAGCAACACCCATTTACCCGTAGAGGTGTTGGCGCTGTCGCGGTAGCTGATTTCCCATGACGGGATTTTGGGATGGGGAGGAGCTCCGATCAGGCAATTGACGGGCGCCTTGGCATTGATATCGATGACAGTCATGCTCGACCACATCTCCGAACCGCAAGCGTTCAAGGAAGCGGTTCCGCTGGCAGTTGAGATCAGCACCTCGCGACCTTGCAAATCCGTCCCAACATCGGAATGACCCGAGTAAGCAAACGGAGGTTGCCAATACAACGTGCCGTCGGTGTTGTAAATACACTGGGTAGCGTTGCACAAGGATCCTCCAGTTAAGAACATCTTGCCGGACGGGAAGATCTGAATCTTATGCCAGCCTCCCTCTTGTACCCCAACCACCAGGCTGTTCGAGATGACGGTATTGGTTGCGAGATTGTAGAGTACAGCGACGTTCTGGCTGGCACTCCCGCCGGAAGGTGTGCAGACCAGCCAAATCTTGCTGCCATCATCAGATAGATCTTCCTGATCTGGGATTATGCAGCTCGAATATCCGCTGAACGTATGCAACGCAGTGCTGCTGACGCTGCTGCCTGTGACAGTAGCTTTGAGAAATTGATTGCTGTTGGTGTAGTAAAACACCGCGGGATTTACCGGGTCCCAAGGATAAACGTTGGCGTTCGATGCCGGCATGCTGCTGGGCGTCACAACAATGTTTCCAGCCGTATCAACAATGGCAGTCGCACCATTGTCCAGGAACAGCATCACCTTGGAGTCGTCCGCGCTGAAGGATGCAATCGTGCCGTAATAATGATGAGCAGGCTGTCCGAATTGAGATATACCATTCGTCAAGCGCACAATAGTGCACCCATATTGCGGATCAACGTAGCTGCCGCCACGCGCAGGAGCAGAGAACGTGTTGTAGCTCGGCGGAATATGAGTGAGTCCGTCGTCAACCAGTCCACAAGGAGTCAAGGCAGTGTTCACTCCCGTTCCGGAGAGGGAAACTGTCGTAGGGGAATTAGCGGCGTCGCTAACAAATTTTAGGCTGCCCGGGATGCTCCCGAGTGTGGTCGGTGCAAGGGTAACCTTGAATGAAGCGCTCTGTCCCGCTGTGAGAGTCACAGGCAAAGTGATACCGCTTATCGAATAGCCAGTGCCGGTTACAGTCGCGGAAGAGACACTCACAGTGCCCCCAGAAGCGCTCAAACTTCCAGAGAGGGTGCTGCTTGCTCCCACATCAACGTTGTTGAAGGCTAAGGAAGTCGGACTTTCCACGAGTTGAGCGCCAACCCCTGTGGCGCTTGTTGAGACCAGAGTTGGACTATTCGTGGCGTTGCTGACAAAAGAAATCTGTCCCGACGCGCTGCCAGCCGAAATTGGGGCAAACGATGCGGTGTAGTTAACGCTTTGTCCAGGAGTAAGCGTCAGCGGTGCTGTGACGCCACTCCCGCTGAAACCGGCTCCCGAAGTGGTTACTTGAGAAATCGTGACATTGGTATTTCCGGTGTTAGTGATCGCAACTGGCTGAGTTCCGTTGTTTCCAATAACGACATTGCCAAAACTCACGCTTGTAGGACTCGCGCTGAGCTGGATTACTTGTGCGACTCCTGTGGCGCTGAGCAAGACTACGGTCGGGCTGTTCGAAGCGTTGCTGACAAAAGAAACCTGGCCCGATGCGCTGCCCGCCGCGGTCGGCGCAAATTGCACGCTATAGGTCGAGCTTTGACCTGGAGTAAGCGTCAGCGGAACTGTGATGCCGCTTCCGCTGAAGCCCGTGCCCGAAGTTGTGATTGATGAAATCGTCAGGTTCGCGTTGCCCGTATTACTGAGCGAGATTGACTGTGTGGTGTTGCTTCCGAGGGTGACATTGCCGAAGCTTTCGCTTGTTGGATTAGTCGTGAGCTGCGCTGCCGGGGCAGTGACTCCAGTGCCCGTCATCGAAACTGAGGTCGGACTGTTGGACGCGTTGCTGACGAAAGAAACCTGGCCCGATGCGCTGCCCGCCGCGGTCGGCGCAAATTGCACGCTATAGGTCGAGCTTTGACCTGGAGTAAGCGTCAGCGGAACTGTGATGCCGCTTCCGCTGAAGCCCGTGCCCGAAGTTGTGATTGATGAAATCGTCAGGTTCGCGTTGCCCGTATTACTGAGCGAGATCGACTGCGTGGCGTTGCTTCCGACGGTGACATTGGTGAAACTCATGCCCGTTGGGCTGGCAGTCAATTGCCCTACGGGAGTTGCGGTGCCGTTGCCAGTCAAAGGTAAGTTCACGGGCGAATTGGAGGCAGTGCTTACCAGAGAGACATTGCCCGCAGCGCTGCCGATTGCTGACGGAACGAAGTTCAATGTAAAGGAATTACTTGCGCCGGCGGCCAATGCCAATGGCAGAGTTAAGCCAGTAATACTATAGCCAGCTCCCGTCACGCTGGCCTGTGAGAGAGTCACACCTGCGTTGCCGATATTGGTTATTGTCACCGACTGGGCCGAAGAGTTCCCCATGACGACGCTGCCGAAATTCAGCGAAGTGGGGCTTAAAGAGATCGAACCTACCGCCGGCATGCTCGCGGCAGCCGTCAGAGCAACCGACGTCGGAGAATTTGTTGCGGTACTGACAATATTCACATTTCCCGCGATTGAACCCGCGCTCTGAGGATTGAGAGTCACGGTGACCGTGATGCTTTGCCCGGATGCAAGCGTTGAAGGAGGCACGAGCCCAGAGGAGGCAAAACCGGTTCCGGTAATAGATAACTGGCTGATCGTCACAGTGGCGCTGCCGCTCACTGAGAGCGTTAGTGTTTTACTGTATGCGGAACCGACAGTGACGTTCCCGAAGTCGATCGCGTTCGAGCTAACAGTCAGTTGGCTGGTTTGAGAACTGACTTGACTACTGGAAATAACCGGAGTTATGGCTGTCGCCCCGCAGCCCGAGATCAGAACAGCCAGACCTGAAGCAACAAACAGCAGCAACGTGTGTCTTAACTGCGAGGAACCCACGGGCCTATTCTCCTTGCTGGATTTGCTTGCAAGTCACGTCGCAACGGCGATCCAGTCAATCTAGAACCGGTCACGATGGCGTCTATCTTAGGTGGAGCAGGTCTGCATTCGGCAGATTACGAGGGACTCCGAGCCTAGGAGTCGGGACATGTTCTTCCGAGTGCAGGTTTGTAATAATCAATCAAGACATATAACTTATCGACAATACTTTCGTAATGTTGCTTGTCCGACGGCCTCTTTGGGCCGTAGTTTGAATCCCGAATATTCCGATTCAAGAGAAGCCGAAGGCGCTATTTGGCTTTTCGATGCTCGATGAGAAAGTCGGTCCTGAGCTTCGTTTCCCAATCTAAGAGACGCCTGGGGCGGCTTTTGTGGATGTTTGCCCTTCTATGCTTAGGTATGCGTGCTTTCGGCCAAATCAAGTTCGTTCAAGAAGCGGAGGGAATCAATTCGGGAACGATCAACACATCAATGGCGGTAACATTTGCTTCGCCAACAACGTCTGGGGATTTGATCGTGGCGTACGTTGCCCCAGCAACCAATCAACCAGGTTCGATCTCGGTCACAGATAGTGATGGCAATGCGTATACCGCTGCGACCTCGACTATGAGTGCCTCGCAGTGTCCCATCGCACAACAGTTTTTCTATGCCTCTAACATCGTTGGCGGGAATGACACCATTACGACGACAATTACAAATCCAGATGGCTTGGCGTTGGTGATTCTCGAATATTCCGGTATCGCAATCAGTCCCCTTGATAGCCAGGCGGGGACTTCTCAGATGGGTTGTCCTTGGAGCAACAGCCCATCTTCCGACGTGTTGATGACGAATGGCAACGACCTCGTGGTCAGCGGCGCAGTGCTTACCTCGGCAAATACGATGTTGGCCCCAGGAAGTGGGTACACATTGCGGACTGACGCATTCCATGGATTTGCTGTGGAAGACGAAGTGCTGTCTGCAGCCGGAACTTACACAGGAACCTTTAGTTCGTCCGGACCAGCAAACTGGGTTGCAGCAGCCATTTCTTTTAAACCCTCGGGTATTCTCTGTGGTCAGCTAGATGACGGTTTAACCCATGTTCCGCCAAGTTATGTTTGCACTGGCGCAAACTGCGGGCCAAATCCATTCCCGCCCCCACCTGTTGGTCAAAGCTACGTGGATCCGCAGTATGGATGCCGCGTGATGCGGCTCGCCGACGGAATCGCGCAGTTTGGAGTTCCGGCTCATCATTATTATGGAACCTTTGCCTCGTTCAATGCCGATGATTCCAAAGTGATGTTGTTTCTGGACAACGGCGGTAAGGTCATCGTGGATCTGCACGGGAACGTGATTGTGCCCCTCGGAAATATGCCATCGTCGAACACCAGTGTGTATCTCTGGGACCCAGCAAATCCAGCGGTGTTCTACTACAGCAACGGCAATCAGTTCCTGAAAGGCACGATCACAAACAACGCGGTCAGCAGCACCGCCTTGCATACGTTCGATGGATATTCCAACTGTGCGATCCCAGATCAGGAAGATCTCTCCGACGATGGCAGCAAGCTATGGCTGGTGTGTACGCCCATTGGCGGCTCCACCAGCCAGAACGTGGCCGTGCTCTACAATCTGCTCAGCGATACAGTAGTGTCGAATAGCCTGGTAATCGGAGCCAAGGAGAGCGGCTGGCACAAAATTCAGATCTTCCCTTCCGGCAAAATGTTGTTGACCGGCGAGCTGTGCAACGGCACGCAGTGCATTTACAACACTGACGGAACACTGTACTGGCAGCCCCCTTTTGGCTATTCCAGCCATTCTGAAGTCGGCAGCGATTTACAAGGTCGCGAGGTGATGATCTCGAGTGCAAGCGGCATAGCTTCCTTGAATGCTTGCGGATCGGAAATGTGGTCGAGCTTAACCGTCATTGATATCAATGCCAAGGCTCCGGTAAATTGCCTGATCGGAGGACCGCCAAATCCCAAGCTCCCGCCGTGGGAAATCAGCTATCGCGATAGTGGCAACAACTCGAGCGGCAAATGGGTGCTGTTGTCGATGTTCGATCAGAGCGCGTGTCCAGATTACTCCTGCTTCTATCCCCAGGATCTGGCAGCTAACTGGCAATCGCTGTGGCGTCCCTACGACGAGGAACTGGTACTGGTAAAGATCGACGGCTCACAGGTGCAGCGGCTGGGTTATAGCTGGTCGCGCAGCGCCGAAAACTATTGGGCTGTACCGCGGGCATCTATCAGCCGCGACGGCAAGTATCTGATCTTCGACAGCAACTTCAATATTTCCAATACGGGATTTCCTCAATACTCCGATGTCTATCTAATGCAGATTCAGTAACTTCCTCACTGTGTACGGTGTTATCGCATCGAATGACTAGTAACAAACAAATGGAAAGCAACAACTTCAGCCGTATGTCCCATTGGCGAGAGCGCTGCCGGCGACTGGCTACGATGAGTCCCGACGAATTGTTCGTGCGAACACGACAGGAATTCGCGAAACGCTACGATCTTCTTCTGGCCCGATTGAATATTCACCTGATTAAGGATGACGTTGCCGCTCGTCCATTCTCCAATGCGTTTTTCTTCAGTAGAGAAGATGTGCCTTGCATTCTCGATTTCTTACGGGAGCAGCTCCCGGAGGTCTCGGCGGACATCGTTCTTCGGGCGGAACAGATCTGCAAACATCGTTTTAACCTCCTTGGCTATCGCGACGTTGACTATGGACAAGAGATCGATTGGCATGCCGATGCCGTGCACGGTAGGCGCAGTTCCATGGACGCATGGTTCCGAATACCGTACTTAGACTTTGATCGCGTCGGTGACGTAAAAATAATATGGGAACTAAATCGCCAGCAGCATCTGACGATCCTGGCCAAGGCTTATCGTCTAACGGGAGATGCTCGCTTCGGGCACGAACTGTTTCAACAGTGGTATCACTGGCAGAAGGAGAATCCGTATCCGTTTGGGATCAATTGGGCAAGCAGTCTGGAGATCGCTTTCCGTAGTCTTTCCTGGCTGTGGGTTTGGTACTTATTGGATGGATGTTCGATCGTTCCTTCTACATTTTCCTTTGATCTTCGGAGAGCGTTGATGATTAACGCACGGCACATGGAGCGCTTTCTTTCAACGTATTTTTCTCCTAATACTCATTTGCTCGGAGAAGCAGTAGGACTGTTTTTTATCGGTACTCTGCTTTTGGGAAGTCCTTCGGCGCAACGCTGGCAAAACCTAGGGTGGAAAATCATCTTGCAGGAAGCCCGGCGTCAGGTACAACCTGACGGCATGCACTTCGAACAGTCAATTTATTATCACACGTACGCTCTCGATTTCTTTCTGCACTCACGACTACTTGCCAGTGTAAGCGGGATTCCGGTGCCCGACGCATTTGATCGAACCATTGAGAAAATGCTTGATGTCATAGGGGCTTTCGGGACAATGGGCAGACTACCCCAATTCGGTGATGACGACGGTGGCCGAGTGTTTGACCCAACGCGTAACCGCAGCGAGCACCTGCTTGATCCCCTCGCTACCGGAGCGGTGCTATTTGGCCGTTCAGACTTCAAGAAGGCAGCCGATCATATCCGCGAAGAAACGGTTTGGCTCTTAGGAGCTCCTGGCGTAAGACGATTCCATGAGCTACACGGCCAAACGCCGACACTAAAATCTTTCGCGCTGCAAAGCAGCGGGTTTTACGTAATGTGTGGTTCGAACCCAGTTCCCTACCAGCTTGTAATTGATGCAGGCCCGCACGGAACCGGTCTCGCTGGCCATGGCCATGGGGATGCGCTCAGCATTCAGTTGGCCGTCAATGGAGAGCAGTTACTAATTGACCCAGGTACTTTCGCATATACGGGCGGCGCTGAGCGCGATCGGTTCCGCGGAACATCCGCGCATAACACTGTGCAAGTCGATGATTTGCATCAGGCAGAACCTGTCGGACCGTTTAAGTGGCACAGTCTGCCCAATGTAAGCATAGAACGCTGGGTAATGGACGATAACTTTGATCTCTTTGCCGGATCACATGATGGGTATCGCAGGCTTCCCGAACCAGTTCGCCATCGCCGGCATGTTTTCTGTCTCAAGTCACGCTTCTGGCTTATTCACGACCTGCTGGAAGGCGCAGGTGTTCATAAACTCGATCTGTTCTGGCACTTCGGGACCGGCTCGCTAACTGCGACTTCCGCCGGAGCCATGTTTATCAACGACAGACAACCAGCTCTTGCACTGCTGTTCGCGACAAACCAGGATTATTCACGGGAAGTCATCCAGGATTGGCACTCTCCTGCTTACGGCAAGAAGGAGGCCTCCTCGACGCTTCGAATCAGCACTCGAGCACAGCTGCCGGCCAGCTTCGCTACATTGCTTGCTCCTGTCGAAGAAGTAACTGCGCACCCAGGCGACTTTCATCCGGTCCTATCGAGCCACTCAGGCGTACCAGTCCGATCCTATCGATACTCCACGCCCAACGGTCCGACTCACCAGTGGTTTTTCGCAGATACACCTGGAGATTGGCAGCTTGGATCCTGGTCTAGCGATGCGCAATTCTTGTACTGTTCAATGTGTCCCGACAGCATCCTGCAGCAATTCACATTGTGCGATGGTAGCCATTTCGAAGTTGATGATCGGTCGCAATTCGCTGCCCAGGCGGCTGTTCCGGTGACCAAACTGATGTCGGTAGAAGACGCTCGTCCGACTTCTGATTCGGAAGAAGCTGCAGTTACCTTCAGTTCAGCTGACTTTCTCATGGGCAAAGATACCTTCGCGAGCGCGTAGAAAAGTCGAGCATCTGACGCAATTAAGAAAAGAGTATTCTAAATGTGCGGAATTTGCGGGTTCCTCGCAATTGAAAGTGAAAATCCTTCAGAAACTCACCTGGAGGCTATGTCCAGATCGCTCCTCCATCGAGGACCTGACGACCAGGGAGTTCTGATCTCAGGTCCTCTGGGCTTTGGGTTCCGTCGACTAAGTATTGTTGATCCTCGCGGCGGGCATCAGCCCATGAACAGTGAAGACCGAAATCTTTGGATCGTCTTCAATGGAGAAATTTACAACCATCCGAGGCTTCGTCCTCTTCTTGAAGGTCGCGGTCATCGCTATGTCACAAACAGCGACACCGAAACCATCCTTCACTTGTACGAGGAATACGGAGATGACTGCGTTCACCACCTGCAAGGCATGTTTGCATTTGCGATTTGGGACACGGTTCGCAAAAGATTGTTTTGTGCCCGGGACCGGCTGGGAATAAAACCTTTTTATTACGCAATGGCAGGAGGCTGCTTTGTATTCGCTTCAGAAATCAAGGCATTGCTTGAAATGCCCGGAATTCCCCCTCGATTGAATCGGCGGGCTCTGCCGGAATTCTTTGCGTTGGGTTATTTGTCTGCGGAGGATACGCTTTTCGAGGGCATACTGAAGTTGTTACCCGGACACTGCTTGTCCATCGATTTGGGTGGTGAGGAACATGAGACTCGCATTACACAGTATTGGGATCTGAATCTGTCGCCGGAAGAATGCGCAGTCAGCGAATCCGATTACATTGAGCAGTTCCGTGATCTGTTCAGAGAGACAGTGCGCACCCATCTCATGAGCGATGTTCCTCTCGGTGTATTCCTGAGTGGAGGGCTCGACTCAAGCGCAATCGCCGCGGTCGTGGCGGGTCTTCGCAAGGATCCAATTCAAACGTTTTCAGTGGGCTATAAGGAAGATAGCTATAGCGAATTGCCCCTCGCTCGCTGTGTCGCAGGGCATATTGGGGCCATCCATAACGAGGTTATTATGGGCCCCGAGGATTTCTTTAACGCATTGCCAGAATTGATTTGGCATGAAGACGAACCCCTCGTATGGCCTTCAAGTGTGGCACTCTATTACGTCGCGCGCCTCGCCCAGCAAAAGGTAAAGGTAGTGCTCACGGGCGAAGGAGCCGACGAGATATTTGCCGGATACCTGAAATACCGCGCGACTCTCTGGAACCTGAGGGCGGCGCCAACCTATAGGAAGCGATTTCCAAAGTTCGCTCAAAACCTGGCGCGAAGGATCCCCGATCTGCGATTTGTCCCGGATTGGGTGCGTCGTAAACTCCGCCATTCGTTTGTGTACTATCCAGATAGTTTTGAAAAGATTCATTTTGATAACTTTTATTCTGTCTTTTCTCAAGAGCAGCAGAGGGCATTATTCAGCAACGAATTGCGCGAAGAGCTGCACGATATAAGCGCCTATGCAAATTCCATGCGCTATGCCCCATCGGACCAATCAGACGCAGACTTACTGAATCAGCTTCTTTATCTGGATATCAAGACATACTTAGTGGAACTTCTCATGAAGCAGGACCAGATGAGCATGGCTGCTTCAATTGAGAGCCGAGTGCCGTTCCTGGATCACAAGCTGGTTGAGTGGGCTGCTCGTGTTCCGGCATGTCACAAGGTGCGCGGATTTTCCGGAAAGCATTTGCTGCGGAGGGCAATGGCATCGCAACTCCCAGCTGCGGTTGTTCGGGGTAACAAAAAAGGCTTCCCCACTCCAATCCGACCGTGGCTGCGGAATCAGCTTTTTGACAAGCTCTCATCCACTCTTACCGATGGACGCATGACAGAACGGGGATTGATCAGACCTGAGTCTGTGGAGAGCCTGCTCAATGACCATCGTCGTGGCTTTTCTGATGCCACCGAGCGCTGCTGGCGGCTCTTGAATTTTGAGCTGTGGAATCGCATTTTCATAGATGGCGATCGTAAGGCGCTTGACTCTCAGAATTCCTGCTTTGAATCTGCTGCACTTGCCGCTTGACGCGTTCATTGCTAACCCGATGTGCTTGCTAACCAGATGAAGGT